>Ga0180431_10000534_pt1 | contig 55101 bp, 57 predicted proteins | sample SS_ome_11_FD_132459 | JGI IMG/M metagenome (GOLD analysis project Ga0180431, IMG submission 132459) | Hypersaline lake sediment archaeal communities from the Salton Sea, California, USA - SS_1_MS_1 metaG | ecosystem: Environmental > Aquatic > Non-marine Saline and Alkaline > Hypersaline >... | reverse complement strand
CATCCAGCCTGCGCTCAAGCTCCGCCGCCACCAGCGGCTCGACGTTGACCAGGTTGGCCTGCTCGCCCGGGTCGCTCTCCAGGTTGTAGAGTTCCCTGGGCGCGGTGCCGTGGAAGTTGTGCTCGTAGGAGTCGGAGGCGGCCCGGATGAACTTCCAGTCCCGCGTCCGGACGCCGCGCTTGACCTGCCACGTCCCCTCGCCCAGGAACAGGTTTCCATGGGGAGATTCCCCGCGCCCGGCGGCGACCTCCAGGAGGTCCAAGCCCTCCATCTGCGGCGGGACCGCCAGGCCGGCCGCCCGGAGAAGCGTCACCGGCAGGTCCGTCATCGCCGCCATGTCCGGGACGCGCCGGCCGGCCCCCTCTCCCTTCGGCAGCCTGATGATGAGCGGCACGTGGATGTTGTCCTCGTAGAGGCCGTGGTGGTCGAAGTGGCCCTCGTGCCCGGTCAGCACCTCGCCGTGGTCCGCAAACGCCACGATCAGGGAATCCTCGTATAGCCCCCGCCGCTTCAGCTCGTCGAAGAGTGCCAGCAGATGCTCGCTGTTGTAAGCGATCTCGGCATCGTACTGCGCCGCCACGTACTGCGCGTCCGTGACGTCCGCATCGATCCAGCCCGTGCCCGGCCCGGGGAATGCGCGCACGTCCCGCATCGATGTGTGCCGCGGGTCGGTGGGATCGCCCTCGTAGAACATCCCGTCGTAGGGCGCCGGGGGCAGATACGGCGTGTGCGGATCCCAGTAGTGCACGAACATAAGGAACGGGTCCCCGGACGGCAGCCGGTCCAGCAGGTCCACGGCCGCGCCGGTTGTCACCTCGGCATTGCGCTTCACGCCCGCCTCTTTGTCATGCCCCATGCCGGGCCAGGAGTAGTCCTGCCAGCCGCGCGCGAAGAACTCCCCGTGCCCCTGCAGGCTGTCCAGCGCACAGGTGAAATACCCGGCGTCCGCGAACATCTGAGGCAGCCACGGCGCACCCTCCGCGACCGGCCGGGGAGGGATCACGCCGGCGATCCGGTGCCCGTAATCGGGCAGGCCCGTATACAATGAGGCGAACGACGGGTCGGTCGGAATGGACGGGGCGGAGAAGCTCTCGTACAGGATGCCCTCCCGGGCCAGGCCGGCCAGGGCGGGACTGGTCCGCCGGCCGTACCCGTAGCACTCAAGGCGGCCGGCGCGCAGCGTATCGATGGCGATCAGAACGACGTTCACAAGCCCTGCTCCCGTTCAGTCGCAGACTACCGGGCGAACGGTGTCGCCTCACCCGCGTCGCCCCGGCGAACATCCCCACGGTTCTACGGCATCGGCGCGGCCCCGTCAACGGCAGGAGGCGCCGCGTTGCGAGGGGAGGCTTGACAAGACGGTCCCGACGAGTATAGTATAACGTCACTACAGAACTACGGACTCACGTGCATGTGATCACACATCGCCCGCAGGGAGGTGGCCGCAAAATGGCTCCACCGAAGATCGGCCCGTTGACGAGCGCCATGGGCAAGGCGAAGAAGGGCGAACGCCCGGCCATCATCGTGGAGTGGGACCGGCAGCTCCAGCATCCCGGGCAGTTCGTCTTCATGTGGGCGGCCGCCACGAAGCGGCGGGCGAACTGCCTGAGCTGGCTCTGGTTCTTCGTGCACACCGGCGACGAGAGGCCGGAGGGCGACTTCGTCACCCAGACCCCCGCCGCCAACGTCGAGCGGATGCTCTCCCCTCTCGCCCAGGAGGGACGCGTCCGCATAATGCAGGCGCTCTGGCGCGGCCCGCTCACCGCGTCCGGACTCTCGGAGGCCACCGGCTTCCGCGGCGGCGCGCTCTACCACCATCTCAAGGAGCTGAAGTACGCCGCCTACGTCGCCGACGAGGACGGCAGCTACCGGCTGACGGATCTCGGGCACCAGCTTCTGCTCACCGTCACGTGCATCGCCAGCAAGGCCATCGAGGACAGAGGCGAGGAAGGACTCGCCGTCGCGACCGACTGGGGCAAGGGCACCTGAGCGAACCGCCCGGCCCAGCCCTATGGGTAGCCCTCGGCGTCTCGCCGGGGGGATAGGCACAAGACAAGGAGGCGCACAATCATGGCTGACCGCAGGAACATCCTTTTCGTCGAGGCCCACCCGGACGACATCGTGCACGGCATGGGCGGCACCGCGTGGAGACTGAAGGACGACTACGATCTCCACCTCGTCTGCCTGACCAGCGGCCAGCGCGGCATCCGGGGCAAATCGGCCGAGGAGGCGGCCGCCATCCGGATAGCGGAGGAGAGGGCTGCCTGCGAGCTGCTCGGCGCGGAGGCGACCTTCATGGGCGAGATGGACGGCGAACTGTTCGCCGGGCGCGAGCTCTGCGAGAAGGTGGCCGACATCGTGCGGCGGCTCGAACCCGCCGCCGTCTTCACCCTCTGGCCCGTCAACGTGCCCGACCACACGGCGGCCTGCGAGGTCGCGACAAAGGCACTGCATCTCGCGAAGGTCTTCTTCACGACCGAACTCTACATGATCGAGAACGGGATGGGCGGGCAGACCAACCAGTTCGAGCCCGACGTCTACGTCAACATCTCCGACGTTATCGAGCACAAGAGGCAGCTCATGCGGTGCCACCGCAGCCAGGTCCCGGACGAGGCGCGCGTGGAGAGAACCCTGGAGAGGAACCGGTTCCGCGGTCTGCTCGCCCGCTGCGACTGGGCCGAGCCCTTCAAGACATACTGGCCGCTCATGGGCACCCGCTGGGAGCGCAAATCCACCTGCATCCTCTGGGAGCTCTGACCGACATGCGGCGGCAGAGCCGCCTGTGAGGCAGGGGGCCCTGCCGCATTGCTGGAAGGACTTGCCAAGAGAGCACCTCAGTCGAGCGTGGCGCTCGGAGAAGCTGGTAGGTGCTGGTTCGTCGCGCTCGGAGCTTGCCCCGAGTCGCGCCGCCCGCCGGTCAGTTCGCCCGGGGTGGCTCACGGGCCGCAGGCGACCTGGAAGTCGTCCACGTTGATGCCGCCCGAGGTCTCGGGCCCGAACTCGAGCCGCACACACTGCCACCGCGTCCAGTCGATCGCGAAGCCGCCGAGGGGGATCTCTACCCTGACCCAACCGCCTTCCAGCTCCGTCACGCGGACGGCATCGGCGGCGGCGGACTTACCCGCGGCATCGCTCACGACCACTCGGAACGCCTCCGGCGGCCGCGCGTCGCCGCGCAGGACGAAGGTGAACGTCCCCCCGCCCTCGCGATACTCCGACAGGTCGTTGGGATGGTAGGGACCGAGCTCGACCGACGCCCCGCCCTGCTGCCACGTGATGCGGAGGGAGGGCGGCGCCTCGCCGAATAGGTCCGCGGCAGCCTTCACCTCGACCGCGCCGCGCGTCCTGGGCGGCGGTCCGGCGAACGGGGTCTGGCTTGAGCACACGGGGAACGCGTAGTCGGTCGTCCTTGGGCCGAAGTCGGCGGGGACCTCCTCGCCCGCAGCGGCGAACGCGTTGAGCTCCTTCATCCACTGCGCGGTGCGCGGGCTGAGCTCGGGGATGACGCGGAAGGTGCCCGGCTGCGGCACGGGATAGAACCAGTGGAAGCCGTAAGCGCGGATGCCCTCGCGGATGACGGCCTTCATGTACCAGACGATCTCGGGGTTCTCGCCGCCCGCAGTGAGGCGGGGCTCGGCGCCGAACTCGCCCAGGAACAGGGGCTTGCCCAACTCGCGGGCGGCCGCGACCTGCCCGCGCACCATGCGGACGTAGTCGCGCTCAGTGTGCCAGTTGTAGGTCCACGGGTCGTTCGTGTAGGCGTGGATGCTGGCGACGTCGATGCCGCGCGAGGCGTTGATGTTGACCCACCCCCGGCGGTTCTCGGGGGAGTCCGGCCAGCGCATGCCGCCGTCCACGCCGCTGCTGATGAGGTGATTGGGATCGACGGCCTTCAGGTCCGCGGCGGCCTGCTCATAGAAGCGCCTGGTCCCCGGCAGATCGTCGGGGCTGCCGCGGTACTCGTTGGCCACCTCCCAGAAGAGGATCTGCGTCTCGTCCTTGTAACGCGCGCAGAAGTCCTGGACGAATTCCTTCCAGGCGCGGTAGGCTTCGCTGTCGACGTCGAACTTGCTGCCGGGAGCGGCGCCGGCGGGCAGTCGCGTGAAAGTGAGGATCAGGTATATCCCGTCAGCCCTGCACGGCTCGACGAACACCCGGTCGAACTCCCGGTAGAAGGCGTCGCGGTCCTGCCGCCACCTATCGTAGGTGGCGGCATTCTCGCTCTCTTCGGTGCCGGGGACCCACATGCGGACGGCGTTGAAGCCGTGGCCCTTGCAGTTGCGCAGGCCCGATGCGAACCACGGGCCCTTGAACTTGAACCAGTGGCCCACGGCCGGGTCGCAGCAGTGGGTCCGAACCGAGAAGGGCCGCCCGTCCTTGTGGAACGTGCCGTCCCTGACCGTCAGGAATGCCTGCTGCGCGCCGGCCCCCGCCGCGACGCCGGCGCCCAGAACGAGGGCCGCCGCCACCGTTACCCCGAACGCCTTGAGGCCGTACACGCCCGTCATGACGCCGCTCCCCGGGCCGCGCCGCCGGGCCGGGACGGCCCCTCCGCTGGGTCTTCGCCGGTGCATCGCTTGCAGAGGCGGCCGCCGGGCGCGACCTGGCGGCTCAAACACGCTCGATGAACGGTTTCGCGGCACTTCGGGCAGCGACTCTTCCGGCCCTCGGCAAGCGACTTGCCGCAGACGGGACACAGCGTTTCCCGCGTCTCAACCGGCTCCTCCACGCGGTCGGGTCTGACCTCCTGCCGCAGTCCCCGCACGCGGCGCCGGGGGGCGGCCCGGGTCGAGCGCGAGCTGCGGACCGTCCAATAGCCCACGAGCGCAACCAGCATCCCCACCCCTGCTAAGACAAAGCAGCCAACAAGGTCCCGCAAGGTGCTGCCCCTGGATCTGTATGTCTCCCAGAACAGGTCAGGATTGTGATTCAGCCGGCGCATATAGACGAGGCCGTCTCCGACGTCCCAGATCAGAATTCCTGTGACAAGTGTGGCGACGACCATGACAAACCAGCCGGCCGCGGGCACCACGACCCCGAGCCAGCGGCGAAAGAAGGATGCAAGCCCATCCGTGATCGCGTGGATCACGTCCAGCAGGAACCATGCGAACAGAAACAGGACGAGGAGCACCCCGGCCAACCAGCCGCCCGACTCCTTCCAGGCCATGTTCCACGCGCCGATGATCGCCGCCGCCGTGCCCCCGATGACACACCACAGCGCCCCCTGCCACAGCGGCGGATCCAACAGGAATATGAGGCCGCAGAAGCCCACCCAGAGCACCCAGAACACGACCTGCTTCTTCGACACCTTCAACCACCCGTCGTCGGCCTCCTCGGGCGACTTCAGCCCGATCATGGCCTCCCATTCCCGCTCGACGGCGGCGACGTCGATCCTGGCCCTGTCGCGGACGGTGCCGTCACTGTCGATGTTAACGCGTTCACCTTGCGTGATCAGGGCGGGGCTTCCGCCTTCTGTCGGGGTGAATTCGACCCGCCCCTTGAGCATGTCGATGCGGCTCTTCCCATCGGCGCGCACGTTAGTGATGAAGTCCGTACCGCGGATGCCGCCGCCGCCCGCGGGCAGGTTGATCTTCATGCTGCCCGGATTCTCCCTTCCGATCTTGCCGGTCACGAACCGGAAGGCGCCCTTGGTGACAGACGCGGCGATGGAGCCCGCCTGCGTACCGGGATCGTAAATGAACTCATCGAGCACTATCTCGCTGTCCGGCCCAATGGTGAACACCGTGTCATCGAGCAGCAGCACCTGCATGCGGCCCGAGGAGTCCGTCACGATCTTGTCTTTGTGGTAGACGGTCTTTCCCGGACTCATGCGGGTTGGGGCGCCCCCCCACGGGTGGTTGGCCGTGACGATGCCCGAAACGCCGCCGGCCACGCCGATATCGATGCGGTCGCCGGGGAGGCTCTTGACGAACTCCTGGAGTTCTTCCTTCACGCGGATCACCGCCCGGTCGGCACGCTCGCCCTCCGGCTTCAGCTCCTTCTCCATCCTGGCATTCAGCCGGTTGGCCCGTTCCGAGAGGTCATCCCACTGCCGCCGCAGGTTGCCGTACTCCGAGCGGAACCTCGCCACGTGCCGCTCGAACTCCTCGCTGCTCCCGACCTCCGTCACCCGTTGGTCGGCCTGTTGCAGCCGGTCGAAGAAATCGCCGACCTTCTTCTTCAGGTCCTCCACGTCGGACGTGAGCCGACGGCCCTGATGCGCGTGGTCTCCGGCGTGCCGCTCGACGGCCTCGACGGTCTCCTGTGCCTGCTCGACGTTCAGCCGCAGCCGCTCGTAGGTGGGGGAATCGACCGCGTCCTTGCGTTCTTCAATGGTCTCCCAGCACTCCTCAAGAACCCGCACATCGTCCGCGTTCCTGAGGAAGGGCTCGCCGGGCATCATCAGATTCGGCATGGGCGGGAACGTGAACTGGGCCTGGAACTGCTGCTGTTCGGACTGGGCCCAACCGACCTCGGTAGCCGCCAGGAGGCAGATGCCGAGGGCCGCGCTCATCCACGCCTGTCGCCAGGTCGAAGCGCACACGGAGGTCACCCTCCCCATCTCGGGCCTTGCCAGGTCCAGCGGCGGGCAGGCGTCTGCCTCTGACGAGCCCGCCTGTGTTGCCGATGCTACGCCCGTCGCGCAGGCATGTCAACCGCACGCGCCGCCGGTGCCGCTGCCCTTGCGCCTACACCACGGCCGTGGTAGTGTCCCCGGGGGCGGTCAACGCCCTGCTGAGATAGCGTCCGGGTACGGTCGGGAGAAGGCTCATGGAGGATCGGCGAGAGCAGGCGTATCAGCACAATCTGCGCGGTTGCTCCCTGATGGGCGAAGGAGACCAACCCGGCGCCCTTGAGGAGTTCAGCCGGGCCATCGAACTCGACCCCACCGGACCGTCCTACGTCAGCAACCGGGGACTGGCCAGGTACCACATGGGGGACTACGAGGGCGCGGAAGAAGACCTCCGGCAGGCCATCCGGCTTGGCCCCGGCTACTCGCCGGCCCGGGCGATCCTTGGCGACACGCTTTACGCCCTTGGCCGCTACGAGGAGGCCGAGGCGTCCTATCAGGCCGCTCTGGAACTGAAGGACAAGGACGCGCCAGAGATCGAGTCCATGATCCTGAAGTGCAGGAAGGCGCTGAAGGAAGGGCGCGGCCAGCCCGGAGTGGTCATCCACAGGGGACTCGTCAAGACGAGGATGAGCGAGAAGTATTTCCTGGGCTGCCTTGCCGCCTGGGCGATTCTCATTATCGTGGCCCTGCTCGTGATCTGGCGGACCGGGATTCTTGACACTTCAGGACGGTCGGAGCGGGTCCTGGAGAAGTACTCGGAGGCCATGTGGCAGGAGGCGCGGCGTCTCGTGCGAAACGAACTGAGGGGCGTCGATTCCCTGGCTTTCCCCGAAGAACCCACGTTCACGCCCGTCGAGTACGGCAGCAACCAGCTCTCCCTCGGGTCGGTCGTCGAGTACCTTGGCACCGGCGGGGAGAAGGTCCGCCGACGTTTCCGGTATGAGGCGTACTACGGGGACGACGAGCAGATACATGGCGGCGCAATCTCGTTCTCGGACGAGCCGAGGGGCGACGCTCGACCGATCCCGTACGACGCCCCTGCCGCACAGGAGGCCACCCGTGGTCGCGTGTGTGTGGCGCTGCAAGAGTGGCGCGTGGCGTGCGGGGCAGTGAGTAATCGGTGATTGCTGGTTCGTCGCGACACCGTGTTCCCGCCACGGCGGGCAGACTTCGTGCTTCACGTCGCGGCAGGCACTGGCCCGGCGAGGGCCCTTTCCACCCGCTGGCGCAGGGCGCGTCGCGCCTCTTCGGGCACGTGTGCGGGCAATCGGTCGGCCAGGCGCTCGAACTGCCCTGCGAGCCTCTGGCGCGCCCACGCGAGCGGGTCGTCGCCCGGTATCAGCGGCTGCCCGTCGCCGAAGTCGTCGTTCTTCTCGGCAAACGCCTCGTGGTTGCCCGGTCGGTTCCCGCGCCCGCTGATGTGCCAGAGGCCGTCGTTCCAGCGGTAGACGTAGCTGATCTCCTCGGGGCAGTCCGGCTCGAAGACCTCCAGATCGCCGGCGCGCTTGAACGCGCGCATCAGGGCGAGCGCCTGCCCGCTGTCCTTGGCGGGGTAACCGCCCAGGGCGAGGGCGCGGTCACGCTCGAAAACCATCTGCCCCTCGAACGAGTTGTGCTTCGGCCCGCGCACCTTGAAGTCCTCGGGTGGGCCGAGCGCCCACCAGGCGGACCTGGGCTTGGCGCAGCGCGCGCGGGGCGTCGCCTGGAGCACGCGGACGCAGTTCGACAGGTGCCAGGGCAGGTAGAGATCGTCGTCGTCCCAGTGAGCGACGAGGGGGGTAGACGCGAGGCGCAAAAGCCACTGGCGCTTCTCGCCGAGCGACTCAAAACGTCGGTTCGTCCAGAACAGGGACAGGCTCCAGCGCGGCTCCACCATCCAGCGCTCGTGCGGGTCGCTACTCAGGTCGATGGGATCCACCTGGTCACACGAGATCAGCAACGCGCGGTTGCCGGGGTAGTCCTGGAGGAGGAAGCAGGCCACTGCGTCGCGGAGGCGCTCGAAGCGGCCGTAGGTGGGGCACAGACACGTTACGGCCGGAAGGCAGAAGTCAGAAGGCAGAAGTGAGAAGGGACGGCGAACGGCGGACGGCAACGGCCGAGGACGAGGACCCGGCTTCGCAGGGCTACGCCGGGGCAAGGGAGGACGAGGACGATTCATGGGAGCACCTCCTTGTTTCCCTCCGAGACGGCCACGATGGGGCTCTTGTAGAGGCGGAGACCTTCGTGGTGGATGATGCCGTGGGGCTCGCCGGTGAAGCTGACCTGTTCCGGCCCGAGCCACCAGGTCACCTCCTCACCGATGCCGGCGGACGCCAGGACCAGGGCGAAGGCCACCTGGGCGTGGTGGTAGACGTCAGCCAGGGGAGCTCCCTGGTCAATGGTCTGCCGGCACTCCTCGACGTTGGCGAGGACACTGATGGCGCGCCTCTGGTGGAGCAAGAAGGCGCAAGTCGTCCCGAGGCTACGGTAGGGCCGGCCCCACCCGAACAACTCCTCGTAGCGGTCCTGGCGCCAGCCGACGCGGGCCTTCTGCTGGAGGGGGCTCTCGCGCAGCGCGACCAGGGCACCGCGCTCCTCCGCCCCGCGCACCAGCTCCCGCACGTCGCCGTAGACGTGCGAGTCGGCGTCGATGGACAGCAGCCAGTCGGTCTCGACGGGCAGCAGCGCCTCGTAGCCGCTGGAGTAGCGCTCCTTGCGGCCCTTGCCGGCGTCGTAGCGGACGATCTTGACGACCTCCGGCATCCCGTGTCCGCAGAGCTGCCAGGCGGCGGCAGCGGCCATCTGCGCCCACTTCTCGTTCGTCGCGCGGAAGGCGACGGTCAGCGTCCCGTGTGCGGCACTCATCGGAAGCTCCTCTCCCAGAACTTGGGGTTGAACGGGTCGGTGTTCTTGCCGAGGTGGTGGATAATGCCGCCCTTCTCGCCGGAGAAGTTCCGGGAGAAGTGCTCCGCGCCGAGCTCGCGGACGTGCCAGCCGAAGCCGGCGACGGCGGCGCTCAGGGCGAGCTGGTCCAGCATCCACCAGTCCTCCCGCCGCTGCAGGTGGACCGGGTAGGGCAGGTTGCAGGTCGGCAGGGCCCGCATCCAGTTGCGGATGGCCGGCCCGAGCCGGGCCATCACCACGGCGGTGCAGGCGATGACGCCGTTCGCCCAGACCTTGCGGCGGGGGATCTCAAAATAGTCGCAGATGTCGTGCCAGCCGTTGCGGTCGATCTGCCCGGTCGTCCAGGGGTGCGCGGTGCGAAGGCTGACGTCGTCGCCCTCCCCCGGCAGCAGCTCACGCAGGTCGCCGTGGACCCAGGTATCGGCGTCCATGAGGACGGCGAAGGAAGAAGGCAGAAGGGAGAAGGCAGAAGGAACGGCAACGGCAGACGACCCGGCTTCGCTACGCTCCGCCGTGGTGAGCTCGCACAGCGCGTTCACGTGGAGGGCTTCCGGGTAGGGTTTGCCGGTGGCCGGGTTGTCCGGCACCATCGCCGCGCTCTCGCAGAGCGCGATGCGCACTGTTGGGTTGGAGCGCAGGGCGCTGTAGATGCTGGCCGCCGCGTAGCGGACGTAGGGCTGCGTCGGCGTCACGGCGTAGATCAGGGTCAGGTCGCTCATACGGGCGCCTCCTCTCCAGAAACGGCGGTCTCACCACGACGATCACAACGATCACGACGGACGGCAACGGCGCGACGGGGGCAACAACGGCACGACGGCGCGGCTGTCGTTCCTTCTGCCTTCTGCCTTCTGCCTTCTGCCTTGGGCATCAGACCTCCACCCACCAGACGTTCTCCGGGGCCACGTGGACGCGCCGGAAGCGCTCATCCACGGCCTTCCTGACGCCCGGCATGTTGTAATCGTGCCCGGCCAGCAGGCCACCGTGGACTACCTTTGGTACCCAGTCGTCGATATCGCAGCGGCAGTGCGTCGAGGTATGCACGCCGTCGATGAAGGCCCAGTCGAGCGTCCAGCGTGGGATGGCGTCGGCGGCCCACAAGCTGTCGAGCCGCAGAACGGCCACCTTCCCCGCATAGGGCAGGATGCGCGCCAGGAAGCCGGCGTAGGCCGCATCAAACTCGGCCTGCGTGCGGCGTTTCTCGGGACTGAGCGTCTCCAGGTAGGTGGAGTCCGCCTCCCAGGGGTCCACGGCGTAGTAGCGCTCGATGCCGGGCAGATGCTCCAGCAGGTAGAGCGCGGTCATGCCGTGGTTGACGCCGATCTCCGCGCCCCTCGCATAGCGCCGGTCGCGGAGCAGGTCGCAGAGGACCCGCGCGTGTCCGTACGTCTTCGGTCCAGCCATCAGTGCACCTCCTCTCCAGAAACGGCGGTCTCACCACAACGATCACGACGATCACGACGGACAGCAACGGCTGCGACTGAACGAGGGGAACGACAACGGCGCACAGAACTTGCTCCCGTCGTCCCCCCCGATCCTGGCCGTCCGTTGTGCTCGTGGTGGTCGTCGTGGTTCATGCCTCTCCCCGGCGGAAGAACATGGCGTTCTTGCGGATGTTCCAGCCGAACTGCCCCTGCTTGTTGAGCGACGCCTGCCACGTCCGCCGCAGCGGCGGGACGCTGTCCCAGCCGTGCAGCCGGAACTGGTCCGCCCACCAGTCCTTGCGGCGCAGGTTGACGTGGTGCCGGCCCTTCTGGCGCGGCCGCGCGGCGCTGAAGAACACCGTCCCGTCCGGCCCGGCCAGCCGCGTCAGGCCGTAGATGAGCGCGCCGGCGTGCCCCTCGTGCAGGTGCTCGGCCACCTCGACGCACATGACCAGGTCGAACGGCCAGGCCGCGTGCTCCGTCCAGGGCCGCCACCAGTCCGGCACGCGCAGGTCGCACGAGTTGATGAGCGGCCGGACCAGGTCGTCGCACTGGCCGGTCTGCTTGATGAGCCGCGCGCAGCCGTCCATCCCGACGACGTGGACGGCCGGATGCTCGCGGGCCCAGTACTCCAGCCACCAGCCGCGCCCGCAGCCCACGTCGATGACGCTGCGCGGCCCGAGCAGCTCGTGGATGGCGCGGGCCATGTCCTGCTTGGCGGGCCACTGCTTCTCGCCGCGCTTGCCGGCCACGCGGTGGTACTCCTCGTCGTAGATCTCCTCGACGTCCTCAATCTCGCCTGCGGTCATGAGTCGCCTCGCCTCCAGTTCGGTCCAGAGGAGTCCCTTCTCCTCGAGCTTCGCGTAGGTGGCCGTGCCGAAGTGGTGCACGACGCCGGGCCGGGGGTCGGCGCCCTGGAAGGAAAACGTCTCCGGGCCGACCCAGGTCGTCTCGGCGTCCGTAATGCCGCGCTCGGCCAGGGTGAGGGCGAGCGTGACGGTGTCCGGGTTCGGGTGGCGCTTCATGGGGCGGAAGTGGGACGCCAGGTAGCGCTCCCGCCAGAGGCCCTCCCTTGCGGCGATCCAGCGGGCCACGGCGGCGTCGCAGAGGAACAGGCCGGGCAGGGGGAGCGTGCGGTAGGGCAGGCCGAAGTCCGCCAGCATGTCGCGGTAGCAGTCCTCGTCCCACTTCGGGTGGCCGTGGATGGGGGCGCGGCGGGAGACCAGCCGGCCCCTGGGCACGTCGAGCACGGAGCCGGCGCAGAGGCAGTCACAGTCGAGGTGCAGCAGATGGACTGCCCCTTCGACGGAGCTCAAGGCGCGGAAGCGGCGGGCCTTGGACCAGGGGTCCACGACGTGGATCCGCGCGTCCACCTCCGGCGCGTAGCGCCAGACGGAGGCCATGAGCCGCCGGGCGCGGGGGATCCAGCGGCCCGGCGACGCCGCACAGACGACGGTGAGATCAGCGTCAGGCATAGCCGAGCGCCTCCAGGTTCTGTTCGACTGTTGTGTCGTCGTCGTCACTTCTGCCTTCTGCCTTCCGCCTTCTGCCTTCCGCCGCGTCAGCGGCGAGCTCCAGCCACGGGACAGTCCAGAGCTCCGGCCTGTCCCAGCGGCAGTCGTGTCCGTAGAGGTCGTCCTCGCCCTGCATGTCGCCGTGGTCGGCGGTGATCACCGTCGGCCCCGGCAGCAGCCCCGCCAGATGCAGCGCGGCGCGCATGACCACCTCCGCGCTGGCCTCGTAATCGCACCGGCAGCCGGAGACCGCCGACAGCTTCATCGCCACCGGCGGGTAGTGCGGCTGCGCGTAGTGCACCACGCGCCGCGCGCGCGGCCTGGGACAGACCCCGGCCGGCATCTCCTGGCGCAGGACGACGGCGTTCATCACCCACGGCTGGACGGTCTGCCGCCCGTCCAGCCCGCACGGCGTCATGTGGCGGAGCCAGACGTTGCGCAGGTCCACGCGCAGGCCGCGCCCGGCGCGCTCGCGCTCGACGAAGGCGTTCGCGGTGTAGTAGGTCGTGTCCTCCGCCTCCAGGGCGGGCTTGACGGCGATGAGCCACTCGGCGGTGCAGGTGGCGGGCGAGCGGACGGGCCGGGGCTGGAGGCCGCGCGGAATGCAGTGCGCCAGGACGGCCTCGAAGACGTCCCAGCGGCAGGCGTCCAGGATGATCAGCGTCCGCCAGTCCGTCGAGCGCAGCAGGTCGATTTGCGCGGGCAGCTCAGGCATAGCCCAGGGCCTCCAGCTTCTGTTCGGTGGTCGTCTTGCCGTCACTTCTGCCTTCTGCCTTCTGCCTTCTGCCTTCCGCCGCGTCAGCGGCGAGTTCCAGCCACGGCACCTCGCGGAGGATCGGCTCGTTGCCCCATTCCCACTCGTGCCCGAAGCGTCCCTGCTCGCCGAGGAACTCCCCGTGGTCGCTTGTGACGACGACACGCCGCCCGGCGCGGATAAACTCGCGGGCGAGCTGCCGGGCGGCCTGCCAGACCAGGCGCAGGTTGCCCCGGTAGGCCGCGCGGACCTCCTCCCAGCTCATGCCGATCCCGCCGACGATCTCATCCGGGCGGAAACAGCGGTCGCGGATCTCGCCCTGGAGCTTCGCCCAGGGCATATTCTTCCAGGGCCGGGAGAGGCCCAGCGGCGGCTCGCCGATGTACGGCGCGTGCGGCTGGATGTAGTGGACGACCAGATGCTGCCAGGGCATGGGAGGGTAGCCCATCCCGGCCACGTAGCCGTTGACCGCCTGGGGATGGACGGACGGGACCTCGGCCCGGGTGTGGACGCCCCAGCAGCCCCCCCAGACGGACACGGGGTGGAAGTTGTTGCCGCGCTTGTTGAACTCGCGGTTCACGACCGGGTTCCCGGTCACATAGGCCACCGGCTGGCTCTCAAACCAGCCGCCGAGCGCCTGTATCCAGTGCGTGGTGTTGCCCGCCGGGCTGCGGACGACCTCCGCCGGCTCGCAGACCTCAGCGAAGTAGTCCGCCCGGCAGGCGTCCAGGATCAGGAGCACGTCCCACTCGCCCGCTTTGATCAGCTCCGCTTGCTTCCTCACGACTGCACCTCCTCCTCAACAACACCTGGACCACGAAGGACACGAAGACCACGAAGAACGGCACAGCCTGAGGATGACGGCGAACGACAGGGCCTATCCTGCGCCGCCGCCTCTCCCCACCTTGCCGTTGCTGCCGTTGTCGTTCTTCCCTTCGTGCCCTTCGTGTCCTTCGTGGTGAGAGTCCGTTCGTCAGTTGTGCCACCAGCGGTAGAGCGACCTCGCCGCCACCGCCACGCATACGCCGACCACGATCCATCCGATCACTCCTGCCATCAGACTCCCTCCTTCTCCTGGGGTTTGCTCTCTGCGGTCTCAGCATTCTCTGCGCTGAGATCCGCCTTCACGCGCTCCTTGATGAGCGCGATGCGTTCCTTGTCCGCCAGGGTCGTGCTGTCAGTCAGCTTCTGCCGGAGCACGTCCAGCTGCTCCGGCTCCATCTCGCCCTTCGCGCGCTGGACGCCCTCGACGACGTGCGCCAGCGTGTGCGTCGCGCGCAGGACAATCTCCCCGACCACCGCCCGCACGGCGTCGATGACCCCGCCGACGATCTTCCCGACCACCTGCTCCGGCAGCAGCACGAGCAGCCCCAGCACCGCCAGGGGCAGCAGCCACCATCCGAGCCCGAGCAGCAGGCTGATGAACCAGGGCCGACCGCCTCCGCCGCGCTCCATCTGCTCCTCGCGCAGGTCGTCCAGGTCCTCCTCGTGCTCGGCCTGCGCCTCACGCCAGAGTTCGAGCGCTTCCCGGGCGCGCTCCAGGTAGCGTTCGTGCACCGGGCACGGCCCCAGTCTGCGCGCGTCCGGCCCGGTGCCCGGCGTCTCCACGGCGACGGGGATCCGCTCGATCGGCGGCCCGAGGTAGCTCTCGACTAGGTCGGCCGAGTCGGCGGCCTGGGCGACGGCCTCGCTGGCCGGCTCGGCACCGAGGACCTCGACGGCGTCCAGCACGTCGGCAGCGTAAGCGGCCTGGCGGCTGATGTCCTCGCGCAGGTCCACGGGCGGACGCGGGTCGAGGGGGATCGGATCCTGTTTGACTCCGTCCCCAAACAGCCCGCAGCCGGGCAGGATCAACCACGACGACACAACGAGCACGACGAACGGCAGGAATCGAGGATGACGGCCAAGCGCCTCCGTTGTCCGTTGTTTCTTCCCCCTGCCGTTCCGTTGCCGTCGTTGTGATCGTCGTGTCGTTGTGGTGAGCTTCATCGGCGTTCCTCCAGCCAGTGGGTGACGTACTCCAGCGTGTCCTGCCGGTGCTGCCAGTGGCCGGGCGTGCCTTCGCTCGACACGCCGCGCGTCGGCAGGTCGCGCCAGCGCTTGCCCGGCCCCATCACGAGGTGCGGGTGCTCCCGGCCCGCGCCGATGCAGAGGCTCAGGATGATGTCGTCCTCGCGCTGCCGGATGCCGCCCATCACGGGCAGGCCGGGCAGGGCCAGCGGCACGCGGTCGAGCAGCTCGCGCCGGAAGAACATGAACCGCCCCTTGATGACGTCCACCCACTCGTGGCCCGGCGGCTTCTGGATGTGCTCGCCGTGGCGGTAATCCTTGTCCTCGACGCGCCGCCAGCCGAACAGCCCGATGATGCCCCGCCGGCAGTGCCTCTGGGCGTAGGCGACGGCGTCCGCCAGCACGCGCTCGTCGGCGAAGGCGAGGTCGTCGTCCATCGAGCAGACGTACTCCGTGTCCGCCAGGCTCGCCAGCCACCAGCGCGGGAAGCAGCCGACGTTGCGGCTGGACTGCACGGCCAGGCTGACCAGCGGGTGCTCGGCGATGGGCCGGAGCGCCTGGTGCGCGACCGCGCCTTCCTTCTCCGTGCCGCCCCTGTCGCGGAAGACGATGGGGTCGCCGTTGTTCCAGAGCACGACCTTCGCCGGGACGGTCTGCGCCCTGATGGACGTGAGCAGCTCGCCGATGTTCCCGTCGCGGGCCCAGTTCAGGACGCACACCGTGACGAGCGGGTCGGGCTTGCCGCCGTTGCCGTTCCCTTCTGCCTTCTGCCTTCTGCCTTCTGCCTTCGATGGAGCGGAGGCCGGCCGGGCGGAGGTGCCGCCCAGTGCCGCCCCTGGGCTTTGACCCGACCGGACCTCCGAAGGCTCTGCCTGCCCATCGTTCGCGTCGTTCCCCTCTTCGTGCTCTTCGTGTTCTTCGTGGTCCCCGCCGTTGTTGGGCAGGAAGCCCAGATCGCGGAGCGCCTTCCGCTCCTTCTTGAGCTCGTCGTCCTCGATCTGGAGCCGGTCGGCCATCGGGTTGCGCACGATCCGACCGTCCCCCGGCCGCAGGAGCCGCCCCGCGACGGCCAGGCATTCCCCCTGCCGCTCCCCGCCGATGAGGACCAGGTCGAACCCCTCCCCCCGCCACGACGCGTGCACCGGGCGGGTGCAGTAGTCCTCGTCGGCGACCTCGAGCTGGTGCAGCGCCACGCCGTGCGCCTTGCACGCGGCCGTCCAGACCTTCACCCGGTAGCCGGCGACTTCGAGCGCGATGATCTCCGCCTTCGGCAGCAGGTAGCGGCAGAGCAGCGTCGCCTCGCCTGGCCGCCACTGCAGCACGCGCACGCCCTCGCCCTCGGGGTGCTCCGCCGCCAGCTCGCGGCAGACCTCCTGGACGACCAGCAGCCACTTGTGCTCCGGGTGCAGGCCCGTGATCGGCGCGCCGATGCCGAGCAGGTGCGTGAAGGCGTCGTGCGGATGGTGCAGCCAGCAGCCCGGCTCGGGCGCGTCGGCGAGTGCCCCGGCGACGATCTCCTCCAGCTCGCCCGCCGGCAGGTTGCCCTCGCACCAGGTGCGGAAGCGCCGGTCGAAAACCTCCCGCCCGAAGTAGAGCGCCGTGCAGCGGGCGATGTTGCGCCACTGGCCGGCGTTCGCGTCGGGGTGCGGGTTGTGGCCCCGGTAATTGTGCCCGGCCGCGTAGTCGCGGCTCTGGAGGATCGGCACGTCGAGCAGCCACGCCTTGATGGAGAGCGCCTGCTCGGAGAATCCCCAGACGCCCGCCGTATCGTCCCAGAGCTGGCCCGTCGCCGCCTCCAGCTTCTTGCCGGTCTCGACGGGCACCACGTAGCAGGCGCCCATCATGCACGGCGTCCGCCACCACTCCGGCAGGGGCGCCGAGTCGGGCCGGTCCGGCTTCGGCTTGCCCTCGCGCAGGCCCTCGGGGACGTAGTCGCGGACCTGGCCCGCCGTGGCCCACTTCGGCTGGATGCCGTAGCCGGCCGAGTAGTGCATCCAGCAGCCGCGCAGCCGCCCCTTGGACGGCACGTCGTGGCTGGCGCCCGTGACGAGGGCGCCCGTGCGGAGCGCCTTCACGGCGAGCGCCTCCAGGTCGCCGGGGTTGAAGCGCATGTGCGCGTCGTGGAACGTCACGACGTCGCAGCCCAGCCCCCGGGCGGTCGCCCAACCGGCGTTGCGGGAGCGGCCCACGCCCTCGCTCTCCTCGTGGCGGATGCGCGTGATGACGACGTGGTCGGCGTCGACGTCGGAGAACCGCTCGGCGTCGCAGGACCCGTCCGTCGAGCCGTCGTCCACCAGGGCGACCATAAGCTGCGCGTCGATGACGGAGTCGGCCAGGGACTTGACCGTCTCGTGGACCTCGTCGCCCTCGTTGCGCGCGGTGATCACCGCGCCGATGCGGAGGCGGCCCGGTGGCAGGCGGCGCTCGCAGTGCGCGCAGTGCTTCGGCTTGACGACCAGGGCTTCCGGCTGGCTCGGATGGTGGCAGCGTACCTTCCAGCCGTCGCAGCAGCCCTCGCTGAACCGGTCCCCGTAGATGCAGGGCGGCACCTTGCCGGCCCCGGCGGGGCCGATGCGCTCCGCCCGCCGGCGCCACTTCTCCCGGATCGTCTCAGCCGACTTGCTCACCTCGCACCTCCTCTCAAAACGGCGTTCTCACCACGAAGAGCACGAAGAGCACGAAGAAAAACGACAGACCATGAGAAGCGACAAACGGAGGCGACACCCATCCCTCTCGCCGTTGCCGTTGTGCCCCGATCCTCATCCGTTGCCTTCCTTCGCGCTCTTCGTGTTCTTCGTGGTTCCCGCTGCTGCTTAGCCGGCCAGTGCCTCCAGGAGCGCGTCCCTGGTCTCGGGCTCCAGGTGCAGCACGTCGGCCAGGTCCTCGATGATCTCCGCCCGCTTCTCGGCGGGCGTCGCCATGAGGGAGATCTCCAGGATCGGCCCGTACTGCGCGGTCTGCACGCGGATGCGCATCTGCCTGGACGCCTCGGCCTCGGCCTCCATGTCCACCGGCTCCAGGCCGGTCCAGTAGCCGGCGGGGCAGTTGGCCTCCGGCCCCTCCATGTAGGCGTCGTGCAGTTCGATGCGGCCGCCGCGTTCGTGCCCGCGCACCGCGCAGAACCGCGCGTAACCGTGCGTGCCCCGGTACTGGGGCGGCCGCCAGAAGCAGTGCTCGCACGCCTTGCAGCGCCTGATCCGCGCCATCTTTACGCCGTCCATCAGCGCACCTCCTCCGTCAGGAGTAGACGTCGATTGAGTTCGTGGTCTCGTCGGACCCGCACCAATGGCAGGTCGAGGCGCCGCCCGCCCACGCGTAGGTCCCCGTCGGGCACGTGCAGACCGGCCGACACCAGGCGCAGACGCACTCGCAGAGCCCGCCCTCCCCGCCAATCGTGAGCTGCAGATACCAATCGAGCGCGCTGCAGTACTGATAGCTGTCGTCGCACACGAGGAAGCTGTTGATGCCGTCCTCGATCCAGCAGTAGCCCTCGCCCGTGTCGCAGGCGTCCGGGGTGTCGGTGCACTCCCAGTAGCACGGGTTCCCCTGCTGCGTCAGTTCCACGGTGCCGTTCAGGATGCACTCCATCTCGTCGTCGGGCTCGATGTAAACGTCCGCGTAGAGCAGCTCCGGGCACCCCTCGCAGTTGGCCTCCGTGCAGCCGTCCGTCCAGCAGGTCGAAGTCGTGCTCGTCGTGCTCCACGCCTGGGTCGAGGTCGACCCCGCCGGCGTCGTGGACGTGCCGGCGCCGGGCGTGGTCGGACCGGGGCCTGGGCCTTCGGTCGTCGGCTCAGGGCCCGGGGGCGTGGTCGGCTTCGGAGTCGTCGGCGCGGCGGTCGTCGGCTTCTCCGTCGTCGTGGTCGCCTTCTCGGTCGTGGTGGTCGCCTTCTCGGTCGTAGTCGTCGCCTTCGGCGTCGTCGGCCCGGGCGTGGTGGGCGCGGGGGTCGTCGGCCCGGATGTGGTCGGCAGGGGCGTCGTGGGCCCCGGCGTCGTCGGGCCCGGGGTTGTGCTCGGCGGCGCAGGCGTGCTCGGCGGCGCCGTGGTCGGCACGGCCTCCGCGTCCTCCTCCTGCGAGTAGGTGTCCCGGACGGTGCAGGCGGCCACGTCCTCGCTCAGGTCCAACTCGCGCTGCGCGAACAGGTTCAGCTCCAGCCGCCGCTTGAGCTCCGAGTACTCCTCGAGCATGAAGAACGTGTTCGCCACGCGGATCCGCGTCGCGTCGTCGTCGAAGTCGTAGGTCACCTCCACCGCGTTGATGCAGAGCGCGTCCCAGCGCGTCGGCAGCCACGGGCAGCCCGTGGTGCTGGTGATCGCCGGCGCCTCCGTGCTGGTCGAGTAGCCGAGCGCGGCCGCGCCCAGGTTCGACACGCTGTAGCGCTGCTCCAGGTGGAAGGCCGCGAAGTCCACCTCGTCGCAGTCGAGCTGCCCCTGCCGGCGGACGTTCTTGTAGAGCCGCAGGAGCCGCGTCGCCAGGATGCCCATCGCCGTCTCGTCGTCGGCCTCGCCTTCCTGCGGGTAGCTGGTCGGGTGCTTGAACGCCGAGTCGTACACCGTCCGCGTGCGCTGGTAGCCGTAGCAGTGCCAGGCGTCGCCCGCCGGCCCCGCCGTGACGAGGAACGGCACCTCGGCCCAGTACCAGCCCCAGAGCTTCACGCCCGGCCCGAGCGCCGGCGCCTCGTAGAAGCCGAGGATGCCGGTCTGGTGCATCCAGCGCGGGAAGACGCCGCTGGCGGGGTTGTAGGCGAGCTTAGCGCCCAGGCCCGTGCCCTCGTAGACGCGCGGCCCGTGGCCGAAGTTCAGGAAGCCCACCGGCGGGGTGAGCGCGTTGAGCGGGTCGATCTGCTTCGCGGTCGTGTAGCGCTTCGTCTGGCAGAGCGGCCTATAGGCGGAGGCGAAGCCCTTCCACGGCGCCGCCACCAGCTCCATCTCGCCCAGGTCTCCCAGGCCGGGGTTGGCCGTGCCCTCGATGTTGGCCGGCTGCTCCTCGGTCGTCTCGTCCGTGCCCTGGATGACGATGGTCGAGGCGACGCCCTCCAGGCTCCACTCCAGCCGGTTGTCGAGCAGGCGGTAGTCCGTGCCGCCCTCGTCCTGCCAGTGGCCCAGCCGGCCGGCCTCGATGTCCACGCACTCCAGGTCGTCCAGGTCCACCAGGACCAGGTCGCCCGTGCTCGGGTCCACGTACCAGCCGTAGAAGCCGCCGTTGAGCGCGACCAGCAGGCTGATCGCGTCGGCGACGCTCGTGTTGTCCACGCTGAACTCGCCGATGACGCTGTCCAGCGCGAGCCAGTCAGCCGCCGTGTAGCCGGCCACGTCGGCGGCGGTCAGGTAGGTGTCCGTCACGCAGCAGGCGTCGCCGTGGTGGCCGGCGATGTCCGACCCGCCGCCGGGGATGCCGAGGGCGTGCTCGAGGATGTCGATGACGATCTCGCCGGCCTCCCACTTGCCGCCGTCGTTGCCGGGGCTGTCCTCGCCTCCCTGGCCCTCCTCGCAGGTATGGCCCCGCCGGTTCCAGACGTAGAAGCCGCGCCCGTTGACGCGGACCGGCTCGTTCTCCAGCCGGAAGCGCTTGCCGCGGGCGATCCACGTGACGCCCTCGTCGCTGACGCCGCCGGGTGCGACCTCGGTCAGGTTGCCCCGGAAGCGCGTGACGCCGCCGACGTCCACGCGGACGGTGTCCCAGAGGTGGAGCGTGGTGGGCGCGTCGTGCCGGCAGGGGCAGAAGATCACCGCCTCGAAGGGCTGCACGTACGAGGCCGTGATGCTGCGCACCTGGCAGGTGCTGGTCAGCACGTCGTCGATGTAGAGCTCGACAGCCACTCAGCGCCGCTCCCCAACCCAGTCCAGCGGGCGGATCTCTGTCGGGGCATCGGTCGTCAACTGTCTGTGGGGCGGGGCCGGCGGTGTTGCCGTTGTCCCTCCCCCGTCGTTGCCGTTTGCCGTTGCCGTCTTTGGCGTCGCCGTTACCTCGGCCCCGCCGTTGCCGTCGCCTTCGTGCCCTTCGTGCCCTTCGTGGTGGGCGCCGTTGTTGCCGTTTGCCGTTGCCGTTCCTTCTGCCTTCTGCCTTCTGACTTCTGCCTTCGGGGCGCGCATGCGCGCTCCGCAGAGCACGCAGCGCGGCTCATGGTCTCCCCGCCGGGCCTCGCGTTCGGCGCTGCAGCTCTCACACACCAGCGTCCTCGTCCCGTCCCAGACCCTCCGCTTCATCCCGCACCTCCCTTCCACTGTTTGAGCCGTCGTTTGCACTCGGCGCAGTTGTCCGGGCTGTCATCGTTCCCCTGCTCGGGGTGGGCATTGCCGAGGCAGCCCCACTCGCCACACAACGAGCGCCCGGCGATCATGTAGTGCGCCTTCCTCGCGTTGGCCGGCCACCACCATCCGTCCTTGCTCATCACCGCACCTCCTTTCGTTGCCGTCTGCTGTTGTGCCTTCGTGATCTTCGTGTCCTTCGTGGTTCATGCCCCCGTTGTCGTCGCCGTCTCTGTGGTGGTCGTGATTTGCTCGACGCCGCCGAGCTCCACGTCCTGCACGAACTCCGCCTCGAAGTCGGTCGCGCGGCTGTCCGTGTGTGTCGGCCGCAAGCTCTCCAGCAGGACGCGGTCGAACACGTTCCCGTTCGCCCGGAGCGTCACCCAGCGCGGCCCGATGCTGCGCGCCAGCGCCTCCAGGTAGTCGGCCAGGTTCTGGCCCGTCACGAGCGCGTGCCCCGTGACGACGAACCGGATCACCGCGCCCGCCGCCGGCCCGCGCGCACGCGACCCGCGCGCCCTGGGGATCTCGCGCAGCGGGAACCGTCGCGACATCTCGATCCGCATCCCGACCGGGAAGGTCCCGAGCTGCACGCCCCCGGCCCGGTAGTCCTGCAACGTGTCCGTGCCGGGATAGGTCGCCGGCGCGGCGGGGATGGCGCCCCAGGCCGGCTCGGCGGACTTCGACGGGCTCTGCCAGTCGGTGCGCATCTCGACGAACCGGAACGCCTGGATCTCCGCGACCGCGCCGATGCAGACCGAGTCGCCGAAGACCGCGCGGTTGCCCAGGTTGTCCTCGACGCCGAGGTCGCCGGGGTCGCTGGTGGCCAGGGAGTGGAAGTGCTCGTAGGCGTAGCGTTCGGCGTCGCCGAGGTTGGCGCGCAGGCGCTGGCCCGTGACGGTCAGTTCGAGCACGCCGCCGCCCGAGTCGAGGACGGTCGCCGGCGCGGAGTGCGGCTCCAGGAACACGTTGCGGCGCAGAGCCGTGGGCGTCGCGAAGGCGTGCGCGCCGAGCTCGACGTGTATCGTCCCGTCGTTGAAATACCCGCCCGCCACGTGCACCTCCGGTCAGTAGGGCTGCACGGAGAGACGCTTCACGCGCTGTCTCAGATCCATGACTCCGCGCACATAGTCCTGGTGCTTGCGTTTCAGCGTGTCGGTATCGTCGACAAGCGCATGCACCACGGTCAGGAAGCTGGCGGTGTTCCTGTCCTGCAGTTCGATGAAGGCGTCGATGTTCTCGCGCACCTTCTCGAGGTCGGCTGTTGCCTCCGCAAGGGCCCGCCCTTCTGGGGTCATGGGCACGGAATCCCAGGCGCCGCGGGTGGCCGCGGCGCCCTCGCGCATATCTTCGGCGTACCCGGCCAGCCTGCCGCCGCCCTCTTCCATCGCGCGGCGCGTCCGCTCGTCCACGGCCTCCTTTGCCGCCTCTTTCTCAGCCGGCATTTTGATCCGCTGGGCGCCAGCCACGAGTTCCTGGAGAAACGATAGTACTTGCTGGAGTTGCTTCTCGACGAGCGGGATGCGTTGTTGCTCAATCCTCCACTCCCGGTCTTTGTGTGGTAGGTCCTCCCACCTGGCGGGAGCCCCCGGGAACCCCCATTTCAAATAGCGAGATCGCTCCTTCTCGTAGTCTTCTTGCGCCATCCGTTCATGGCGGCCCATCAGCTCCGCGTTGATCGCGTTCGCAACGTTCGCCACAGCACCAAGCAGCCGGTTCTGCAGGTCCTGCCCCACGTCGATCCACAGCTTCTGGAAGAGCCCGCCCACCTGCGTGATCGCCATGTCGAAGGCGACCACAATCCAGTTGGTCAGGGGACCCAGCCCCCACTCCCCGCCCTCTTTGACGGCGAAGAGGTCGGTGATGCCTCCCAGGGCGATCTTCGCCCGCTCGACCGCCCCTTCCCAGGCGACCGACATCCTCTCGCCGAGGCGTCGCTTGAAGTCGGCCCACTTCCCGGCGTCAGTCATGATGTCGATGGCGTCACGAATGGCGGAGTCAGCCGCCTCGGCCGCCTTGTCACTCCACTCGATGACCTTCTGCCAGGCTGGGGACTCCGCGAGGGCCAGCAGTGACTCGTTGATGTCGATCAGCCCGTCGTTAAAGCGCTCGTACCAGGGCTGGGTGAGGCTGATGCGCAGGTCCTGGACTGCCCCCACAAACGTGGACCAGGGGCCAGACCCGACGGTGGCCGCCGCCTTCGCCATCCCGCCGAATCGCCGTTCGACCGCCCGCATCATGTAGGCCGTCATCTCTTCCGGCGTGCCGGTGAATGCCCCGGCCTTCGTGAACGTCGCGCCCTCGCGCTGGAGGTCCCGGATGCTGATCAGTAGGCGCTGGATGCCTCTCCGCGCGCCGGGCGCCCCGGTCACGACGCGCTGGAACGTCTCGATCACCTGGTCGAGCGGCTTCTTCGCCCCGGCCGCCCAGTCCGCCAGCAGGGTGAGGTATTTGCGCGGGTCCCTGCCGACTGCCCCCACCCCGAGCGACGCCTGGATCATCTCGAACGGCGTGAACGGCGTGACGAGCGAGAGCTTGCGCGCGAACCGCTCGACCTCCTTCGCCATGCCCTCGCCGAGCAGCTTGCGGAGCACCTGGCGCAGGTCGGCGAGCTGCATGTTCTCGCGGATGCCCTTGATAAACTGCCAGGCGAACACGGCGCCCGTGCCTGCCGCCACCATGCCGGCGATCTTCGTAATCCGGCCCAGGCCGCGGGCGACGACACCCACCACGCGCTCGAAAACGGTTGCGATGCCCTGGATCAGCTTGCCGAAGGCGTTGATGATGCCGCCGACGACGTTCGCGGCGACCCCGACGATGCCCTGCAGCACGTTCGCCGCCGTGCCCACAACGCCCGACAGCACGCCCCCGATGCCGGGGATCAGCCGCGTGAAGGCCCCGATGATGCGCACGGGCAGAAGGGTCAGCGCGGTGGCCCCCTGCAACACGTCGGAGAAGATGCCCCCGACGCCGCTCGGCCTGGCCGCCAGCCGCTGCGCCAGGCGCCCGCCGACGCCGCCGCCGAACATCCGTGCGAAGCCGCCGCCGGCGCCGGCGCTCCAGCCCGAGCGCAACCGGGCCTGGAACCGCCGGATGTCGCGCATGGCGAGGTCGCGGAACTTCGCGACGACGCTGAACTCGAACTGCTTCGCCATCGTCTCGTCAGTCCTCCGCGTCGGTCAGGGTGCCGAGGCCCTCGATGATGCGGGCGAGGGCGTCCGCCCAGGAGTAGGGTTCGCCGATGAACATGCGGGCCAGCATTACCGCCCTCCAGGCGTCGTCCGGGACCGGCTGCCCGTGCGAGGCCCTCCAGAAGAGGTCGAGCAGGTCGCTGCCGCCGGTCAGGCCCTGCCGGACCTCGTGAGCAATTGGCCCGCCTGGACTCCGATGCCGATCAGCACGCGGCCAAGCAGGACGACGGGCCAGAAACGCGCCGCCTCGATGCGCCCTGATACGGGGGCGTCGCTCACCGGCACGAAGCACTCCCGGCCTGTGGCCTCGGTGTACTCGGGCAGGTGGAGCTCCGTCACACAGCAGGCCAGGAGGTCCGCCACGAGCACCCAGGCGCCCTCCAGGGCATCATCGGAGAAGGCGGCGGCCACCACGTCGGCCGCTGCCTCGACGCCCTCAGCGGCCGCCAGGCGCTTTCTGAGCCCGTCCATGCGGGCCAGGGCGGAGGCGACACGCCCGACCATCTCCGAGCTGACGACCGTGATCAGGGCGAAGTCCTGGCCGCCGCACCAGACGCGGGCCTGCCAGAACTTCACGGGCTCGATCCACTCGACCGCCTCGAACTGCTCCCGCAGAAAGGCCAGGAGCGAGCGGCCGTCCTCCTGCTTGGCGTCGGCGGCCGGGGATTTGTCGGCCGGCTCTGGGGCCGGCTGGTTCGGCCTCTTCTTGCCCATCGTCTGCACCTCCTCCGGTCAGGGTTGCTGTTGCCTCCCGGTCAGGCTCCCGTTGTTGTCGCGGCGGCCGTCGTTGTCGGGGCGGCCGTCGTGGTGATCGGCGCCAGGGTCGTTGTCGCCGGGCCGAGGTCCACGCCCCAGATGATGTCGTCCCCGCTCGGGCCGGCCAGGGCCTCGAACCGGGGCGACTGCTTCGCGATCTGGTCGGGCGTCCCGTCCTCGGCGGACTCCTCGATGACCATGCGCGGGAGCTGGATCTGCGCGTAGTGGCCGTCCGGGTGGTGCAGCCGGACGTCCAGGGAGAAGTAGCCGCCGTCCCGGATGGCCTCGTTGTGCAGGTCGTCGTTGTTGAGCTCCTCGGACTCGAAGCTGATAGCCCGCTGCTGCGCGAGCAGGTGCGCGTGCGTGCCGAGCGTTATCCCGGTCGTCCGGCGCTTCGGCCCGGCCAGGACGTTGTTCTCGACGGTGATCGTGCCCGTCTCCAGGTCCGCGATCAGGTGGCCGTTCCGCCGGAACTCGGCCGAGGCAAACATGAACGGCACCGCGCTCACTGCCGAGTAGTCGAAGTCGCCGGCGACGAGCGCGTCGTTCTCCTCCTCCAGCTTCGCGCGGAGCGTGTGCGTCAGGCGGATGTCGCCTGCCCCCGTGCCATCGAACGCGAGAGTCATTCGCTCGACGACCGCGCCGAGGTAGCGCCTCGGGTCGGCGGGCGTGTAGTGGTCGAGGCAGTGGCTGTAGACGTCCTCATCGTCGTCCCGGTCGAGACACATGCGGAGCAGGTGCTCGGTCAGCTCCGGCCAGAGCAGCGTCAGCATGTCGCCCGTGACTTCGAGCTGGTGATGGACGGCCACGTGCCGGCGGAAGTCCCCGCCGTAGTTTGTGTTGGGCCAGTAGCGCGGCGAGGTCGCCTTGAGCGTGAACCCGTTCTCGATGATCGGGCACGAAAACCAAGTCGGGACCGCCGGGCACTCGCCGAACGCCGTCTCGCGGCAGAACCTCACGTGCCGATGGGCGCCGAGGTGAACGCTTCCTTCTGCTCCGGGCATCGTTCTCTCCTCCAGTCAGAGCGTCAGCTTGTCAGCGGGCGCCGCAGCCGCCAGTGCAGCCGCACCCGCGTGGTCGTCAGCCAGATCAGGCGCGCGCCCTCCTTGCTCGGGCGCGCCACCCACGTGCTGCCGGTCCAGTCGATCTTGTAGAGCCCGTCCCCGCTGAGGTCGAGCATGTCCCCCCTGGCGGCGATCAGCACGTCGTAGAACGCCGCCAGGAGCGTCTCCATCGTCGAGGCGTCCTGGCCTTCCGTGGCAAAGTCCACCTCGATGATCTGCGGGATCTCGACGCCGTAGTTCGTGAGCTGGGCGAGTTCCGCCTCGGCGGGCGAGATCCAGCACATCGGGCAGCGCGCGGGGTCGATCACCACGCGCTCCCAGAGGCCGGACTCGAACGTGCGCCAACCGTCCGGCGTGATCGCTCCGTCGATGGTGACGTCCGCTTTAAGCGCCGCGATCAGCGCCTCGCGTCCGTCTGTGAGGAAGCCGGCCATGCGTCAGCGCATCCTCCGGTCCGTCTCCTTGTTGAGGTGCTCGACCATCCGATCACCCAGGTAGTCGTAGTCCTCCTGCTCGACGACCAGCCAGGGGTGCTCCTCGATCTCCACCTCCGTGAGCAGGGCGAACAGCGGCTTGAAGTCGCCGCCCGCCATCTCGCCCAGGACGCCGATGCTGTGTCCGCTCGGGCCGCCGCCCTTGCTGGGGCGGAAGTCCAGGTCGCCGAAGTCAAACGCTCCCTTGCCGTAGCTCTCGTCGGCGATGGGCACCGTCAGGTGAGGGCCCCCCGGCCGCATATGTATTACGCCGCCGAAGTGCTGGATCAGGCCGTACACGAGCGGCGTGCCCATCTCGGCCGAGTCGCCGCCGTCGCCGACCTCGTAGGTCAGCGAGTTGCGCAGCGCGGCGGACTGGACGGCGGGCGGCTCGCCCGCGGCGGACGCCTCATGCCCGCCCGTGCGCGGGAAGCGCATGACCCACTTGCGGACCATGTGCGCCCCGAAGTCGCGGGCCACCGGCGTCATGTCCGCGATGGCCTCAGCGAGGCCTTTCAGGCCCCGCTCCACCTCGCGCATGTCCACGTCCAGTGCGATCACAGGTCCTTGTCCCTCCCGAACTCGCGGTCGTCCACCTGGTAGCGCACGCCGGGCGCGCTGGCCGAGGCCGTAGGTTTCGGCACGAGGCCGATCTCGATCTCGCCGGCCGCAACGGCCTTGAGCCAGTCAAGCGCCTCCTTACAGGCGAGGCGCTCCTCCTCCGTCATCGACTGCCGCCCCCGCAGCAGCCGGCACCAGGCCAGCGTGATGGCGCAGTCCCGCAGGGACGGCGGAATCGGCGCGGGCACAGGCACGACGAACTGCTTCTGGAGGTAGCTGTCCATCAGGCCGCAGGCGTCCGTGATGGCGCGCGTAATGACGTCCGCGTCGGCAGTGCCGTCCTTGTTGTGGTCGGCGTAGGCGACGACGCTCTGCTCGGAGTATCGCTCCTCGATGTTGGCCTGGGTGCAATAGGCCACGCCTGAGCCCTCCTGCAACGGTTCGGTTCGCGTGCGGGGCCGGGGCCCGCCGGCGGCGGGCCCGGTCCCGTCAGTCACGCGCCTTCACTCACTCCCGGTCGTGTCACGCAGCGGCGGTGGTCGCCGAAGCGGCCCGGCTCGAGTCGCTCCACTGGCCCAGCCAGGGCGCCAGGATGGCGATGCCGAAGCGTCGCCGTCCCTTGTAGCGGAGGACCTCCCGGTTGAAGACCGAGTCGTCGGTCTCGCTGTCCTGGGCGAAGAAGTCGGGGCCGCTGCGGTTGGTGATCGCACACGGCTTGACCTCGTCGCTCAGGTCGAAGACGCCCCACTCCTCGGCGTGGGTGCCGATGAGCTGGCTCCACTTGACGACCTGCACCTCGTTGTGGTGGATGTTCGAGTCGCCGCCGCCGACCAGCTCGCGGTGGACGATTCGCCGGGCGCGGTTCAGGTTCGCCGGCCCGACCACGAGGTGCGTCGGACTGAGTTCCAGGACCTGGCCGTCCGGGCCGATCCTCTCCATCAGGTGCTGGCAGGCCGTCTCGAAGCTCGCCGGCGAGAGCGCCAGATCTTCGAGGTTGTCCCACGCCTGCCCACCCACCCACTGGTGGCTGTTGGACCAGACGTTCGCCCCGTCCACCCAGGCGGTGCTGATGCCGTTGATGAACGCCTGGGGCACCTGCCGGTAGGGGTAGGTGGCGGCACGCTTGCCCAGCGCCTTCGCCACGAGCGTGTACATCGCGAGCCGGTCGTCCTCGACGTGAGTGATCGGGATCTCCAGCCCGCGCGCGAACGTCTCGTTCGCGATCTCCTGCATCCACTGGCCGAGGTTCGTGTAGGACAGCTCGTCCTCGAACTTCTCCAGGTCACCCAGGAGTGCTGCCGTGGGCAGGTACTCCTCGCTGGTGCCGCTCGGGATTTCCGTCACGAACGCCGCCACGTCCTCGGGTATGGGGGCGTCACGAACGGCCGCCCGGAACTCGCCGCGCAGGTTCTGAAAGAGCGCGGCCATGTTGCCCTGTGTGAGCTCCATCTCGGTGCTCCTCGTTTGAGTGCGTTGTGGACGGGCCCCGCCGGGGCAAGGCCCGCCCGCCTATCGTCAAGCCTGGCCGGCTGTCGTGGTGGCGGCAACTGTCGTTGCGGCTACCGTCGTTGTCGTCGGCGTGTAGTCCCACGGGTCGCCGCTGGCCTGGATCTCGACCTCGTCCGTGGAGAAGTCCGCCTCCGCGTCGTAGGCGAGGGCCGCCGTGGGCAGCTTCGTCACGTGCCCGCACCGGACGTCGTTCGTGACCGCGCCCGAGTAAACCTCGACCGTCTGGTCGTCCACTACGTAAACCTTGCAGAACAGCATGTCCTGGCTGGGCGTTCTGTTCAGGACGTAGCGGAAGCGGCCCTTTGTGCGCACGACGACGTAGACGTCGCCGTCGTCGCCCTCCGAGTTATCGTAGTTGCCGCCGGGATTCTGCGGGTCCTCGATGGCCACGCCGGCGAAGTGGTAGCCGGCAGTGTCGGCCGCCGGGACGGCGTAGCCGTCCGCGTTCGCACAGACCATGCCGCCGACGAAGATCTCCGCTTCGGCCGCCATCGGGATCCGCAACGTGTCCGTCGACTCCTGGTACCACGTGTTGCGGTCCGCGCTGAGTGCGCTCATCTGTTCGCTCCCTCTGGGGTAGGGCCGGGGGCCCGCTCAGGCGGGCCCCGGCCGGATCGTCAGCCTCCCTGCGTTGTGGTCGTTGTGGCCGCCTCGGTGGTCGCCGCCTCGGTGGTCGCCGCCTCAGTGGTGGCCGCCTCGGTGGTCGCCGCCGGCGTGGTCGTCGGCGGTGCCGTGGTCGTCCTGGCAGGCGTTGTCGGCGCAGGAGTTGTCGCCGCTGGCGTTGTCGTCCTGGCAGGCGTTGTCGGCGCAGGAGTTGTCGCCGCCTCAGTGGTCGGCGCCGCCGTTGTCGGCGCTGCCGTTGTCGTCGTGGGCGCGTAGTCATCCACGCCGCCGGAGAACTCAATCTCGACCTCGTCCGTCGAGAAGTCCGCCTCGGCGTCGTAGGCCAGGGTCGCCGTGGGCAGCTTCGTCACGAAGCCGCACTGGACGTCGTAGGTCAGCGCGGCGGCGTTGACCTCGACCGTCTGGTCGTCCACGCAGTAGGCCTTCGCCAGGAGCATGTCCTGCGAGGGCGTCCTGTTCAGGGCGTAGCGGGCCCGGCCCTTCGTGCGCACGACGACGTAGACGTCGCCGTCGTCGCCGCCCGAGTTGTCGTAGTTCCCGCCGGGATTCTGCGGATCCTCAATGGCCATGCCGGCGAAGATGTAGCCCTCCGCGTCATCTGCAGGGACGGCGTAGCCGGCCGCGTCCCGACAGACCATGCCACCGACGAAGATCTCCGCGTCAGCCGCCATCGGGGCCCGGAGCGTGTCCACCGACTCCTGGTACCACGTGTTTCTGTCTGTGCTGAGTGCGGTCATGGGGACCTCCTTCCTCAGCTCGCATTGCGGCCGGCGAGCATGACCTCATCAGAGATGCCGAGCAGGCGCGCCACGGCGCGTTCCTCGTCCGTGATCCCCTGCGCTGGCGTCCGCTGGCCGCCGACGTGCTGGGCGTTGGTGACCACGGGCAGGCCCTCGATGGCCTGGCGCGCGGCGTCCATGTCGCCCTCGGCGATCCGCTTCCACCAGCCCTTCTGAGCCGGCGTGATCTTGCCGGCCTCAATGGCGTTGGCGATGAGCTGATCGACCTCGCCCCCGTGGCGGTCCTCGTGGAGCTCGCCGATGGCCGAGAGGATGCCCGCCTCAGAGGCATCCTCGGCCAGACCCAGCGCGGACCGGACGGCGTCCAGCCCGGCGCCCGGCGCCTTCAGCCGGATGATGGCGGCGTTGACCGAGGTCAGCTCCGCGTCCGGCTCGACGCCCAGGGCATTCGCAACCGACTCGGGCAGGGCCGGCACTGCGGCCAGCTCAGCCTCGAGTTCTGCAACCCGTTGCGCGTTGGCCACCAGGGCCTGCGCGACTTCCTTGTCCTCCGTGCCCGAAAGCCCGAGCATGGAGGCTGCCTGCTCGGGCTCGACCTCGAGCGCGTTCGCGATCTGCGTCAGGAGATCCATGCTCCCGCCTCCCTCTTCTGGTGTGTCGCCGGGATCCGTCCCGGCGTCCTGTTCGTTCAAGCTCGCCAGCTCCAGCATGCGCGGCGTGTTAGTCAGCGCCACGCTGTGTATCCGCATCGGGATGATCTCGCCCGTCACTGGGTCCGGGTGGTTCCAGAGGATGACCGGGCTCGGGTAGCGGAACTGCCGCGCAGCCACGCTGTTCATGCCCTCGGTCGTCCACTGCACCAAGCCCCAGAGTTCCGTCCCGTCCGCGCGCAGGTCCATCTGCCCGATCCAGCCCGCCGCCGGCGCCCGCTCCCCGCGCTGCGCGGCGAATACGCTCGCGTGGTTCCAGTCGAGCGGCACGTCCTTGCTGTTCGGGACGTAGCGCGCCTCGAAGTAGGCCTTCGCGCCGGCCAGGCGGTCTTGCGTCACTACCTGCCTGCCCCCCTTCGGGCCGCCCGCCCAGACGCCCGTCCGGGCGAGCATGATCCAGTCAGGCACAGCGGCCGGTATCTCAGCCGGCGCCGCGTTCTGCGTGAGCGTCGGGTCCATCAGACCAGGCCCTCCACCAGAGGCATGGTGCGCAGCACTTCCAGGTCGGCGCGGCCGGCCTCCGTCGCCGGCTGCCAGCCCTCCGACTCCAGTCCGTAGGCGTCCCGCCGGTCGAACTGCCACTGGGGGTTCGCAGGCGCTTTAAGCGCGGCGACATTCGCGCTGCGCTCGATCACCGCCCGCATGTCGCGCGCGGCATCGCGGATCTGCGCCGCCTCGAGGGGCATCCCCTGGAGGACCAGGGCCGCCTGGTAGCGCGCGGCCTCGTCTATCTCGTCCTCGACCTCCAGCCCCTCCGCGTCCATCTCCGTCCGGCTCACAGTGACCAGGGTGCATCGGCAGTTATAGTCCCAGGGCGGCATGTAGCTCGCCCAGAACGGGTCGTCGAGAGGCTTGACGATCCCGTCCAGGGCGGCGTGCTCGGCCCGCACGCGCTCGTCTCCCGCCGTCAGGTACTGGCCGTAGGGCCGCTCGGCGATGCCGCGCTGCCCCTTGATCCAGCGGTCCGCCCCGTAGGCCGAGAACAGGTTCTGGCGATAGACCAGCCGCGCCTGCGCGGCGGGGATCTGATTGTCGCCGGGCGTCTGCCCGCCCGGCACGGCGATGCCCAGCGCCTCCAGGTGTGTCAGGGCCGCGTTGGCCGTGGCGCCGGTGCGGTATGCCTCGGTCAGCTCGACGGCGGCCTGTGCGATGCGTTCCTGGTCGAGCCCCGTCACATACCAGGCCCGCTGCTTGCCGGCGGGCCCGAGCCGCTCCCACGCCTCGTCCGTGGCGACGCGCCGCTCGCCGAGCCACCTGAGCCCGTCCTCGGGCACCGGCCCCTCGGTCGTGACGTCGGCCTGGTTCGGCACGAGCGCCGGCTGCGCGACGAAGGCCGGGCGCAGCGCGTTTTCGCTCTGGCCTTCCTGCTCGCCTTCCGCCGTGCCCTGGCCGGTCAGCGCGCGCACCTGGAATGGCACCACGATGGCCTCGCCCGCGACGGGCGCGCGGTAGCCGAAGCGCTCCCGCACCTCGTCCATCGCGATCTCGACGCCGGCGGTGACCAGGTTGCCGAGGATCTCCGACTCCTGGAGCATGTCCGAGGGCCGCTCGACCAGGAAGTCCCATCGGGGGAGCGGCGCCGACTCGCCCAGGTTCAGCCGCACGATGGGCCGCAGGAGCTGATGAGTCAGCGTCTCTCCGAGCGCTTTCGCGTCGGCCTCCAGCAGGTCCATCCGCACGATGTTGTGGACCTGGCCGAGCGCATAGGAGCCGCCGCCCTCGCCGCCACTCGTGAGCGTCTGCCCGAGGATGGAGAGCGTCAGTTCGCGGTCCGCCAGCTCCAGGATGCGCTCGTAGATCTGGCCTTCACCGTTCGCGACCTGCAGCAGCTCGATTTCGTTCGAGGAGCGGACCACCGCCGCGTAGTCGTGGCCCAGCGCGCGGACTGCCGCCTTGAGCTGCGTCGCCTCCGCCGAATTCCACGCCACGTCGTCCTGCAGCTTGCCGATCCGCGCCGGCATGCCGTAGACCTCGGCGAAGCTCATCCAGTCCTTCCACCCGAAGTGCCGCACGATGAACGCCCGCACGCACGCCCTCAACAGCGGCTGCCGCCAGGCGTAGCCGCTCTGCCCCCGCGCGCGGTGGACGATCCAGTTTGTGGGGTTCAGCTCGACGTCGTCCCCGTAGCCCTCGCCGCGCAGCAGGAGCGTCGTCCCATCCTCGGCCACCGTGAACCAACGCTGCGGGACGTATTCGAGCCGCACCGGCTGCCAGTCGTTCTTGCTCGTCTGCCAGTGGATCTGGACTGGCGAGAAGCCCTTCCCGATGGCGTCGAGCAGGTCGAAGATCGCGTCCTGCACGTCCGGGATCGTCGCCACTATCTCGCGGGCGTACTCGGCCGCCTCCATCGCCAGGCGGCTCTCGTCCGCCGGGTCGATCTCCCACTCGGCGTGCGCCACGCCGGCGCTGCACGTCCGCCAGCAGCTTCTCGATCTCTTCACGCGTCAACACTGCCGTGCCTCCTGTCGCATTCCTCGTGTGTGACGAAGCTCTGCCTGTCGTGGCGGAGGTCGCCCCGGATGGACCGCAGCTCCTCCAGGATCAGGTCCACGCGGGTGCTCAGGACGGGCACGCTGTCAACGGCGCGGTCGCCCTTGCTCAGGCGCGCCTCGATGCACTCCAGGTGGTCCTCGACGCGCTGTCGCCAGCGCCCCAGTCGGAACGCCACCACCCAGCCGCCGATGAACCCGCCGAACAGCGCCGACGCCGCCGATATCGCGGTCTGAAACCAGATCACGAGTGCTCCTCCCGCATCTCATCCAGGAACTGCCGGATGGCCCTGCGCACGGGCTCCATCTCCTGCTCCGTCATGTTGCGCATGCAGAACGCCGCGAACCGCTTCAGGCCGACGAGCTGCTGCTCCAGGTCGATGTGGTCGCTCTTGAGGTGCTCCAGCACGCGGCAGACCTTGAGCATCCTGTCCTCGAGCCGGGCGGCGTCCTCTGCGTGCTCCGGGTCGTCGCCGGCCTCGATCAGCCTGGCCAGGCGCTCCATGAGCTGGCTGCACATCCGGTCGGTGAAATGTTCGGGCGTCGGGATGAAGTCCACGCCCTTGCCCCAGCGCCACGGGCGGCCGGCGTCCGCGTCGTCCTTCGCCCAGCGGCGCACGGTCCGGTCCGTAACCCCGAGCGCCTCGCCGATGACGGCCATCGAGCTGCCCTGCCTGCGCAGGGCTCGCGCCTGGTCCCGCATTCGTTCTTTGGTGGTCCGTGCCACTTCGCCCCTCCTCTCTGCGTCAGGTGTCTCGTTCAAGGGCGCGGATTATAGGCGTCCTGGAAAAACGGTGTGTCCGATCTGTCCCTTACTGACCGATAAAATCCGCGGCGGGGCGTTTTTTTCTTCATGGCGGCCCTCCGTGTAGCGCCGGCGCCTCGCCTGCGGACGCTGACAGACGACTGCGGCGCTCTCGTTCCGCGCTCTCAGCGCCCCCCGCACTGAATGCCGTCGTGGCGCTCTGGCCTGGCTGTAGCGCCGGCATCTTGCCGGCCTGGGCGTGGGCATCCTGCCCACGCCCTGACGTGCAGCCGCGGGCAGGATGTTTAGCCGCCCCGGCGGCCCAGCGGCTATGCCGCCTGGAAGGCGGCGCTACGAGCTCGTGACGCACCCCTTTCCTCAGCGACCTCCGCGGTGAATGCCGTCCTCCTGGCGGGCGCGCGAACTTGACAAATCGGGGCCGGGGGGATTAGATTGGGGTGTTTGGCCGGGGCGTGGCTGCCGGCCCGCCGCAATCGGGCCGGCAGAGCAGGAGAGAGTGGACAGGAGAAAGGAGACAACAACGGCGGACGGCGTCAGCGACTCAGGCGCCTTGCCGGAGCCAGCCGGCGCCTCTCCTGCGGTCTACTCTCTACTGTCCGCTTCCGCCCGGCCCGAAAACCGCGGCGTGTGGTGTGCTCGGGTCGTTTGAAAAGTCGGGGCGTGGCTCAGTCTGGTTTAGAGCGCTGCGTTCGGGACGCAGAGGTCGGCGGTTCGAATCCGCCCGCCCCGACCATCCTGCAAAACGAGCTTTTCGGCGAGAGCGTCGAAGGGCTTTCTCTTTTCCGTGCAAAGAGTTACGTTGGTCAGAGTACGGTTCAAACTCACTGCTTCCAAGATATCGCGCCTGACCTCATCGTTTGAACGGCGCCAGACGTCTGCCGCCTGCTGGCTCCACTCGAAGACGTTCAGGGCCAGGTCCCCGCGATCAGGGTCAATGTCCCCCATCCAGCCCGTCACCTTCTGAAGGTCTGCCTGCTGGCCTTTGAGCTCTGCCGACTTCCTGTTGAAGACCTCCTCGTCGATGACCCCGTTCAAGTAGGCGTCCAGCAGCTTGTCCTGCATCGCGTTGAGCTCCTTCTGCTTCCTGGCGAGCGACTTCTTCTGCTGCCTCTGCTCTAACGTGATATCCTCGACCGCGGCCCTGAGAGCCCCCCGGAACAAGTCGGCCACCTCCTCGGAAGGCATCCGAAGGGCGGTTAGATCTTCGACAATGGCCTCTTCAAGGTCGGCTTCGCGCCAGCGCACGGTGGGATGGTCCGGCCCGGGGTCGTTGTTGGCGCAGCGATAGTAGACGTGCTCGCGCACGCCGCCGCGCTTGAGCTTGCGGCGAATCTTCTCCCCCGTAATGGCCCGCCCGCAGTAAGCGCAACGGAACAGCCCACCGGACAGCCCGAGGTTGGGGGAGCCCGTGCGGCGGTTCCTGCCGTTCAGGACGTCCCGGCATTTCTGGAAGGTGTGACGGTCGATCAGCGGGCGGTGCTGCCCTTGGTAGATTCTCCCGTGCCATTCGATCTCCCCCACGTAGAACCGGTTGTTCAGGATGTATGACAAGGCGGTGCGGTGGAAACGGGGCTGACTGGTCCTGTAGACGTGCCCCTCGTTCTCCAGCACGTTTGCCAGCGCCTTGAACGTGACGTCTCCGCGTGAGTACAGCTCGAATATGCGGACCACGGCAGGCGCCTGCTCGGAGTCGGGTTGGACGGGTTCGTCGCGGTCTCCCGGCACGTTCACGTAGCCGTAGGGCGCATGCCCGGCGATCCATCCCTGCCGCACCCGCTCGTCCATGCCCTTCAGCACCTCCTGGCGGAGGTTGTCGGAGTAGTATTGGGCCACCGCTGCCATCACGTTGAACGAGAGCGCGCCAGCCGGTCCCTTGCCAAACTGGTTGTCCACGAAGCACAGCCGCACCCCGCACTCGTCCTCGAGTTCCTGAAGCCGAACGGCATCCCGCATGTTGCGGCAGACGCGGTCGAGCTTGTGGCTCAAGATCGCACCGATCGAGTCCTTGCCCGCGTTCTTCTTCACCCATCGGAGCATCTGCCTGAAGATCGCCCGGTCCGCCCCGCGCTTGGCCGACTCCGCGACCGCGAACTCCTTGACTACGCGCCATCCTTCCTGCGTCGCTTTGTCCCTTGTGGCGCGCAGTTGTGCATCGATGGAATACCCCTCCCTTTGCTCACGCGACGACACCCTCGCCCAGATGAGTACGTTCATCCCTCTTCGCCTCCTGTCTTCGCCTTGATGAGCGCACAGGCCAGCCTTCTGATGTTCATCAGAATCTCCACGGCCTCCTCGGCCGTCACGACCCGACCATAAGCGTTCGTGAAGACCTGGCGCGTCTCCCGGAGGAGATCCTCGGTTATCCAACCCGCAGACAGCGGGACCTCCGAGGAGGCGCGTCTTCCCCCTTCATGTTGCTCAATCTCGCCGGGAAATCCAGGGGATTCTGGCCGACTTCTCACGCCTCTGCGCTCCTGGGCGAAGGTCATCCGGTTATCCACGCATGGAGGCCCATGCGTTCAAAACGGCCACGAATGCGGGCGAGGGTGCGGTTGGCCGTGTGCCAGCCGCAGCGGAGGCGCCGTGCGATCTGCCCGATCGTCTCACCGTGCATGAGACCTTCGCAGACAGTCCTCTCGGCCGACGGCAGAGAGGCCACCGCCTGCCGGACGTCGAACCGAAGTGCCTTCTTGTCTCCACGGCGAAAGCGAGGTGAATCCTCGACACTCTCTCCACTGGCCTCCATGCGTTCTTCCAGGCTCTCAAAGACGATCTGCTGTCTGTACTCGGACCGCACGTAGCCGCGCAGGCGGTTGTCTATGAGCGAGTAGAGAGCGGTTGATTCCTTCGCGCCGTTCGACTTCTCAGGGTCGTAACGGAAACCCACGATCTCGATAGCCAGGTTCTGAAGCAGTCCGTCCCACTCGTGCTCCGGGAAGCCGAACCCGATGATCCGGCTCAGGGCTAGGTTGATCTTCCATCGCGGGATGCCGCTCTCGTAGGACTGAACGAGTTCCTGCGTGTGTGATGCCATGTCTCCCTTCTTTCCAGCCAGGTAGTCAGTGTGTTGGGGCAGCGCGCCTTGCCTGATGGATTCATTTCTATCTGCAGAAAGGGGGACATGTCTGTAGGGCTGTAGACGAGTCATGTCGGCGTGGGATGGGGCACAACCTGACTTGGGTCGGGGTCAACGTGGGGCGAAACATGAGTCATGTTGCCCCCGCATCGGGCTCTACCTCAGTCGGCAATCTGACCCCCCTTCCGAGCGAATAACCTTCCGGACGCGGCGAAGTGTCGCCCCACCCTGAGGTTCGAGTTTCGGAGGGCAGTGCATGCATAGTCTTTCCATCAACGACTTGCGCTTCCTCATCCGGGAGCCGGCCGAGGTCTACCACGCCAGAGGGAAGGACTACCTCGGCAGCCATGACCTGATCGAGTTCATGAAGAACCCGCTCCTCTTCCACAAGAAGCGGGCGGGGCTTGTCACCGAGCGGGAGAGCGCGGCCTTCAACCTCGGCCGTGCGACCCACGTGCTCATCCTGGAGGGGCGCGATCGGTTCGAGACGGCGTACGCCGTCGGCGGGCCGATCAACCCCAGCACCGGCCAGCCCTACGGCGCCAACACGAAGGCCTACGCCCAGTGGGCCGAGAAACAGAACAAGGCCGTGCTGTGCGACTCCGACGCGGCGCTCATCGAAGAGATGAACGCCGCCGTGGGCCGGCATGAAGCCGCCAATGACCTGCTCGCCGAAGGAGTGGCCGAGGGCGTCGTCCGCGTGGAGTACTGCGGCCTGCCCTGCCAGGCCCGCCTGGATTGGCTCAACCCGAAGCGCGGACTGGTCGACCTCAAGACCTGCTACAACCTGGACGTCTTCGAGATGGACGCCCAGGCCTACCGCTACACCCACCAGATGGCGTTTTACACGGCCCTGCTCCTGGAGGCGTCCGGGCGACGATTCGACGTCCACATCGTGGCCATTGAGAAGCAGGAGCCTTTCCGATGCGGCGTGTGGCACGTCGGCCCGGACGTGCTGAAGCGCGCCCGCCAGCAGAACGAAGATGCCGTGTGCAGGCTCAGGGACTGCCAGGAGCAGGACGCCTGGCCCACCGGATACGAGGACGTGAGAGAGTTTCGACCCTACATCTAAGCGGAAGGAGGACGGAACGTGACAGCGTTACTCAAGCAGGTCCAGAGCGGGCGCATCCCCGCTCCCCGGCGCACGATGCTCTACGGCGTCCACGGCGTCGGCAAGTCGACGTGGGCGTCGCAGAGCGACGGCCCGATCTTCATCCAGACCGAGGACGGCCTTGGGGAAGTCGAGTGCGACAAGTTCCCCCTGGCCGAGGACTACGCCCAGGTGATTCAGGCCCTGTCGGAGCTGTATTCCGAGGAGCACTCCTACCGGACGGTCGTGGTGGACAGCCTCGACTGGCTGGAGAGGCTGATCTGGGCGGAGGTCTGCCGCAAGCGCTCCGTCGAGTCCATCGAGGACATCGGCTACGCGAAGGGCTACATCTTCGCGCTCACCCAGTGGCGCGAGGTCCTGGACGGGCTGACGGCGCTGCGCAACGAGCGCGGCATGGCGGTCATCCTGATCGCCCACTGCCAAATCGAGAAGTTTGAGAACCCCGAGACGGACAGCTACGACCGCTACGCCCCGCGCCTGCACAAGCATGCCAGCGCGATGGTGCAGGAATGGTGTGATGCGGTGCTGTTCGCCACCTACAAGGTCCACACCAAGCAGGTGGACGAGGGGTTCGGGCGCACGAAGGCGAAGGGCATCGGCACGGGCGAGCGGATCGTTCGCACCAGCGAGCGTCCCGCCCACGTGGCGAAGAACCGCCTGGACCTGCCCGACGAGCTTCCCCTCGACTACCGGGCCTTCGCCCAGCACCTGCCTTCGCCGAAGGGTACGGCAGGCAAGTCCGCCCAGCACACGGAAGGAGACGAGACCAATGGCTGACCTACGCGGATTCGACGCGCGTGAAGTGGAACCGATGGAGACCTTCGAGCCCATCCCCGAGGGCAAGTACGTCGCCGCCATCACGGCCTCGGAGATGAAGCCGACCAAGTCCGGGAACGGCACCTACCTGGAACTGACGTTCCAGGTGCTCGAGGGCGACTACAAGGGCCGGCTCCTCTGGGCCCGGCTCAACCTCGACAACCCCAACAAGCTCACAGTGAAAATCGCCCGCTCCGAACTGGCGGCCATCTGCAAGGCGGTCGGCGTCCTGACGCCGAACGACTCGACCGAGCTTCACGACCTGCCGCTGCAGGTGAAGGTCGGCCTGAAGCGCAGGGACGACACGGGCGAGCTCACGAACGAGGTCAAGGGCTACGCCAAGAAGCCCTCGCCCGAGCGGGCGCCCCAGGCAAACAGCGACGCGCCCCCCTGGAGGCGCTGATCTAGGCAGTGGGGATACACGGGGGAAGACGCGCTTCGGCCATAGCCCTCCCCTGAGGACTTTGCCTTCACCGATGGCAGATGGCTCAGAAGAACCAGCGCAAGAACCCGAACGGCCACGGGAAACGGACCTTCCCGAAGGTGCGACCTTCACCGTCCAGGGGTGTGGAGAATCCGAAGTACTTGGACCACCAGCTGAGACGCATCCCTGTCTTACCAAACGTGAATGGCCCAAATCGGAGTCGAAACCTCCCCATGGTAACCCCCTTTCCAGCATGGACTTTAGCGCACGAGAGGGCATTTGTCAACCCATTACCACGACACATGGCCAGCGCCCACCGATAGGAGCCAGAGCATGCAGGAGTACGAACTGCCATACCCGCCGAGCGTCAACCACTACTGGAGGCGTGTCGGGCCGCGCACGCTGATCAGCCGCGAGGGTCGAGCCTTCCGGGAGAAGGTCTGTTCGATCCTCGCGGCATCCGGCGCGCCGCCCTTCACCGGTCCCATCCAGGTACAGGTGGAGCTCTACCCGCCCGACCGACGCCGACGTGACGTGGACAACGCCATGAAGAGCCTGCTCGACGCGCTCGAGAAGGCGGGGGCCTACCAGGACGACGGGCAGATCGTGCACCTGGAGGTGACGAGGTGCAGGCCCGTGGACGGCGGCAAGGCCATCGTGCGCATTCAGGAGGCCGGCCCATAGCGACGGCAACCAGGGAAACACAGCGATGCAACCGCTGCGGGGAGGTGAAGCCGCTCAAGGCCTTCCGGCGGCACGCGAAGCGGACGTGCGGCTACAGCGGCATCTGCAAGGCGTGCCGGAAGGCGGAGTACGAGTCGTCGAAGGACTACTTCGGGCCGCTGCCGGAGCCGGAGGGATCAGAGGAATGGCTGGAGGAGGTCTGGCGGCGGGCGGCAGTCATTCGAGCGGAACGGGAAAGCAATGATGCAGCTTAGAAGCTACCAGACCGAGTCGGTCGACGCCGTCTACGGGCACCTGCGAACGCGTGACGACAACCCCTGCGTGGTGATCCCGACCGGCGGCGGGAAGACGCCGGTCATGGCACACATCTGCAGGGACGCCGCGCAGCGTTGGAGCGGCCGCGTCCTGGTGCTGGCGCACGTGAAGGAGCTGCTGGAGCAGACGGCCGGCACGCTGTCCGACATGGCCCCGGAATTGGACATCGGCATCTACTGCGCCGGCCTGAACAGCCGGGACACCGACCACGCCGTCATCGTGGCCAGCGTCCAGTCGGTCTACCAGCGCGCCGACCGGCTCGGCCGCTTCGACCTGGTCATGATCGACGAGGCGCACATGATCCCGCCGGACGGCGAGGGCATGTATCGGACCTTCCTGGGCGACGCAGCGGTCATCAACCCTCACGTCCGGCTCATCGGCCTGACCGCCACTCCGTACCGCATGAAGACCGGCATGATCTGCGAGCCGGATCACCTCCTGAACCACGTCTGCTACGAGATCGGCGTCAAGGAGCTGATCGTTCAGGGCTACCTCTGCCCGCTGAAGACGAAGGCCGGCCGGCAGAAGGTCGACACCTCCGGGCTGCACGTGCGCGCCGGGGAGTTCGTGGCGAGCGAGACCGAAGCCCTGATGGATCGGGACGAACTGGTCAGGGCCGCGTGCGCGGAGATCATCGAGCAGACGCAGGGCCGGCACTCGTGCCTCGTCTTCGCCAGCGGAGTGGACCACGGGCGGCACGTGCGGGACGTGCTGCGGGCCGAGCACGGCGTCGCCTGTGAGTGCGTCTTCGGCGAGACGCCCTCGAAGGAGCGCGACGCGCTGCTCTCGGCCTTCCGCGCCGGCGACCTGCCCTACGTCGTCAACGTGAACGTCCTGACCACTGGCTTCGACGCGCCCAACATCGATTGCATCGCCATGCTCCGGCCGACGCTCTCGCCCGGGCTCTACTACCAGATGGTTGGGAGGGGCTTCAGGACCGATCCCAGCAAGGCCGACTGCCTCATCCTCGACTTCGGCGGCAACGTGCTGCGGCACGGCCCGGTCGACCAAGTCCGCCTGGCAGAGCGCTTCGGAAACGGCGGCGAAGCGCCGGCGAAGGAATGCCCGAAGTGCCACTCGGTGGTCGCCTGCGGATACCGCGTCTGCCCGGAGTGCGGATACGAGTTCCCGCCGCCGGAGCGGTCCAAGCACGACGCGAAGGCCACGACTGCCGGCATCCTGTCCGGCGAGACGACCGTGACCGAGTACGCCGTAAGCGACGTCTTCTACGGCGTCCACCGCAAGCGCGACGCGCCCGAGGACCATCCCCGCACGATGCGCGTGGAATACCAGGTCGGGTGGCAGCGCCACCAATGGGAGTTCGTCTGCTTTGAGCACAGCGGCTATGCGCGTGCGAAAGCGGAGTCCTGGTGGCGGCAGCGCTCCGACTGGCCCGTCCCTGACACGACCGATGAGGCAGTGGAAATCGCCAACGCGGGCGGCCTCTGCGAGACGCTGTCCATCACGGTCAAGAGCGTCGAGGGCGAGAAGTACGACCGGATCGTCGGCTACAAGCTGGGGCCGAAGCCCGTTAACGGCTGCGACCGGAAAGGCTACGTGCTGACCGAGGAGATCCCCTTCTGAGAGAGACGATGCCAGAACAAGCCGAATCACTCCTGGACACGGCACTGGCCTATGTGCGGGCAGGCCTATGCGTGCTTCCCGCCGACCTGAAGGGGAAGCGGCCAGTCGTCCCAAGCTGGAAGCCATACCAGGGGCGTCTGCCCACCGAGGAGGAGCTGCGCGGCTGGTTCGCCGGCGGCGCCAAGGCCCTGTGCGTCATTACGGGCGCCGTGTCCGGCGACCTGGAGCTGGTCGACTTCGACGCAGGCGGCCAGGCCTACGAGCCCTGGGCCGGGCTCGTGGAGGAGAGATGCCCCGACCTTGTCAGGCGCCTGGTGCGGGAACAGTCCCAGAGCGGCGGCAGGCATGTCTGCTACCGGTGCGAAGAGCCTGTCCCCGGCAACCAGTGCCTGGCACGGCGGCGCCTCGGAGATAAGACGGTCACCCTCATAGAGACGCGCGGCCAGGGTGGCCTGTTCCTCTGTGCGCCATCGCCGGGTTATGTGCTCGAACAGGGCGCCTTCACTGACCCGCCCGTTCTGACGACGCAGGAGCGCGTCATCCTCATCGAGTTCGCCCGTGCCCTCAACGAGGTGCCCGACCATCCGCAGCCCGCCACCGCGCATGCGAGCGCCTCCTTCGACGACGCCCGTCCCGGCGACGACTACAACGCGCGGGGCGACGTGCGGGAAGTGCTGAAGACCCACGGCTGGACCCTCGTCCAGACCGGCGAGAACGAACGCTGGCGCCGGCCCGGCAAGGAGGACGGCTCGAGCGCGACGTTCAACGGCAAGGTCTTCTACTGCTTCAGCTCGAACGCGCCGCCGTTCGAGATGAACCGGGGCTACAGCCCGTTCGCCGCCTACGCGCTGCTGGAGCACGGGGGCGACTTCGCCGCGGCCGCCTCGGCTCTGGCGCGGCAAGGCTATGGCGACGATGTCGACAATAGCGAGGGCGTGGACCTGTCCCTGATGCTCGGCCCAGCCCCCGAGGACGACAGGCCCGAGCACCCCGATCCCGGCCCGATGCCCGATCACCTGCTGCGCGTGCCGGGCTTCATCGAGCAGGTCGTGGATTACACGCTCGGCACGGCGCCGTATCCGAACCCCGTCCTGGCCTTCTCCGGCGCGCTCTGCCTCCAGGCGTTCCTGTCCGGCCGCAAGGTCCGCGATCCCGGCGACAACCGCACCAACCTCTACCTGCTCGGCCTGGCCAACTCAGGCGCCGGCAAGGAGCATCCTCGCAAGGTCAACCAGAAGGTGCTGCTCGAGATCGGCCTGGAGGACTGCCTGGGGGACTCGTTCGCCAGCGGCGAAGGCATTGAGGACCGCCTGTTCGCGCAGCCGTCGATGCTGTTCCAGACCGACGAGATCGATAAGGTCATGGTCGCCATCCGCGAGGGCAAGGAGCAGCGCTTCGAGAGCATCATGCAGATGCTCCTGAAGATGTTCACGAGCTCGAACGGCCTCTACCCGATGCGTGTCAAGGCGGGCAAGGAGCACAAGGTCATCGACCAGCCCTCGCTCTGCATCTTCGGCACGGCGATCCCGAAGCACTACTACGAGGCGCTGTCAGTCCAGATGCTCACCAACGGCTTCTTCGCCCGCATGCTGATCCTCGAGACGGGCAAGCGTGCCGAAGGACAGGAGCCTGTGGCGGGCGATCCGCCGGCGTCCGTCATCGAAACAGCCAAGTGGTGGTCGGAGTTCATGCCGGGCACGGGCAACCTGGAGCGCTGGCATCCCGTGCCGCGTGTCGTGGACTACACGCCGGAGGCGAGGGACGTTCTCTCGGAACTCCGCCAGCAGGCGGACCGCGAGTACTCCTCGGCGGAGGACAACGAGGACCCGGTCGGCATGGCCATCTGGGCGCGGGCGAACGAGAAGGCCCGCCGCCTGGCGCTCATCTACGCCTGCAGCGAGAACCACGAGGACCCGCTCATCAACGCCGAGGCCGCCCGTTGGGCCTGGGAGCTCGTCACGCACCAGACCAGGCGGATGCTGTTCATGACGGACGAGCACGTCAGCGAGAACCGGTTCCACGCCATGTGCCAGAAGCTCGTGGGCGTGCTGCGGAAGTGGAAGGCGAAGAAGGGCGGCGCGTGGATGCCCTTCTGGAAGCTGAACCGCCAGGTGCCGTGGAGCATGCACGACCACGAGGAGGTGCGCGAGGCCCTCCTCAACCAGCGGATCATCGAGTACGAGGAGAAAAGGACCGGTGGCACGCCACAGAGACGATACCGGCTTCGATAACCCATTGCCGAAACCCGTTGCGATCTCAGACCTATTGACGGGGCAACAGCGGCCAGACAACTCGGCGACGGGTCACCCATTGCGGCAAGAGGTCAATGGGTCTGTCAATAGGTTGGAGGACGTAAGTGATGGAAAAGATAAGAGTTAAACAACCCAACAACAACCTATTGACCTATTGCGTACTACCCCTCGCGTGTACTCATATTGCCGCGTTCTGCGTGCATGCGCGCGCGCGTAGGGGCAATAGGTCAATAGGTTACGCGGCGATGGTTCCTTCCCGGCGCCTGGGCAAGGTGACCGCGATGGGAACCGCCGCACTACATGGCACAGTTTGTTTTCGTGAGAAAAACAGGATTGGAGGTCAGCATGGACGTCGAAGTGTGGAGCATCGAGAAGCTGAAGCCCTACGCACAGAACCCGCGCAAGAACGACGACGCCGTGGCCGCTGTCGCGGCGTCGCTCAAGGAGTTCGGGTTCCGGCAGCCCATCGTCGTCGACGAGGACGGTGTCATCATCTGCGGCCACACGCGATTCAAGGCGGCCCAGAAGCTCGGCCTGGCGAAGGTGCCGGTCCACGTCGCGCGCGGACTGACGCCAGAGCAGGTCCGGGCCTACCGCCTGGCTGACAACGCCACGCGCGACCGCTCCGAGTGGGACTTCGAGCTTCTGCCCATCGAACTGGGCGAGCTGCGGGACGCGGGCTTCGAGCTGGGCCTCCTCGGCTTCGACGAGGAGAAGCTGGCCGGCCTGCTGGACACGGGCGAGCTGAAGGAGGGTCTGACCGACCCGGACGCCGTCCCGGAGCCGCCCGACGATGCCACTACGCAGCCGGGCGACCTGTGGATACTCGGCGACCACCGTCTGCTCTGCGGCGACGCCGGGAAGGCCGAGGACGTCGACAAGCTGCTCGATGGTGTGACCATCCAGCTTGTGAACACGGACCCGCCATACGGAGTGAAGGTTGAGCCGCGATCTGGCAACGCAATCGTCGCGGGGAGGAGTTCCTTTCTGCCGACCGAGCGCAGCCATTCCGGGCTGATGAAGAGACATCCCGAGCTGAGGAAAAGCCAAGCCCTCACCGAATCCGTAGATGGCCAGAGGGCCGAAAAGCGGACTCGGATGCACCACCAGGCATTCGACGAGGCTTTTTTTTGTAATGATCCGGCGACCACCGAGAAGATGCGCCCGAAGGATCGTCCTCTCGAGGGGGATTTCCTGAGCGAGGAGGAGTTCGCCGAGAAGCTCCGTGCCTGGTTCGGCCAGATGGCCCGCGTGCTGGAGCCGGGTCGCTCATTCTACTGCTGGGGCGGCTACGCGAACATCGGCAACTACCCGCCGGCGCTCAAGGAATGCGGGCTCTACTTCTCGCAGGGCATCGTCTGGGACAAGCAGTGGCCCGTCCTCACCAGGAAGGACTTCATGGGCGCGTTCGAGCTCTGCTTCTACGGCTGGCGCGAGGGAGCCGGCCACAAGTTCTTCGGCCCGAACAATGCTGAGGACCTGTGGCACGTGAGGAAGATCGCGCCACCCAAGATGGTCCACCTGACCGAGAAGCCGGTCGAACTGGCGGTGCGGCCGATACAGTACTCGAGCCGCCCGGGCGAGAACATCCTGGACCTCTTCGGCGGGAGCGGTTCCACGCTCATCGCCTGCGAGCAGACCGGCCGGCGGTGCTACGCGATGGAGATCGACGCGCTCTACTGCGACGTCATCGTCCAGAGGTGGGAGCAGTTCACAGGGCGGAAGGCCGAGCGACGGCATTAATGTCATCGAAGTCCGACTCAGCAAGGTGCGAAAGTTGGTGCTCAAGAGCGAAGAGTTCGGTGGGCTGGCTCAGATGTGCCACTCTGGGTTCACTCATGACGAGCTTCTTCATCAATACTCGGCAATACCCGCGGTCTGCAGGAGTCTTGGTCGGAAGGGCAAAGCTCGCGGTGTCATAGACCCAGGTATCCGGCTCGCCATCGTCCAGTCTTGGCTTCATCTGCATAGAGAAATACCGGACGCCGTCCAAGTGGTGCCTCTCGTACTCCCTGAGGAGCCATTCCATAAGCATCTGAGGTATGACATACTCGGGTGGGTGCAGGGCGCCTTGCCCTGGGACCGTCAGCGAGCAGGCAGCCAATATAGGCCAACATACCGCATAGCTCGCGAAAAGCCTGACCAACTCAGGGTCCAAGGGCCCCAGCAGTTGCCTTTTCCTTACTACTTCAGCCAGCACGGAGGGCCGGTACGCGAAGTTGAGGAACCGCAAGGTCTCGCCGGAGCGGCAGCGGAAGGAGCAGAAGGCCACCCTCTCTTGGGGGGCCGGAGGGCATCCTCGGAGGAGTTCAGCCCAGCAGACACGGAGGGAGCCTCCCAAGTACAAGCAAGGGGCGCCGGCGAGGCTATACCGGTAAGGACTCGTCATGTTCCGCTGTTCGAATGGTATGTGGAACAGGTCTGCCCGGACGGGTTGCTTTGGCGCATCAAGCCGCATCCGGTACATAGGGCCTGTGTTCGCTGGAGCGACGGGCAGCGAAATGAGGTCCTCCAGTTCGCCCTGCACCAGCTGAAGCCCCGCTGCCAATGCCGCGGCCCCGTCGTCGCACGCTCCTTCGAACCTTGCACAGACTGCAGAAAGAAGGTGGCACTGAAGGGTTTCTACAGTCTTGGCGCGCTTCCTGATGCTCGAAGCCAAGGGGGACGAGCCGAGTTCGGAGACTGCTTCGAGGTAAGTACTGAAGACGTGCCCCAGGTAACCGTAGAACCCTCGACTCCCTCTGCATTTTGGCAGCGAAACGCCATCGCTGCGAAGGAATTCGTCAGCGTCCATGTGATTCCCTCTGCACTCGCTTTGCCAAGCGCGATTGTACCCGTAGCCGGCGCCGTTCACAAACCGCTGGAATCGAGGCCCGAAGAAGAAGCCCCGACCCCGCGCAGGCGGGACCGGGGCTCAGGAGGATGAACTGATGCTATCCAGCGAAGGCAAACTTGCCACGCTCAACCTTGCGGAAGCGGGCGTCCTCGCCCTTCTTCTGAATCTCCCGCAGGATAGCGGCGTAGATCGTCGCGGCCGGTGTCTTGCCCTCGGACTGCCAGTAGCCCGTCTCGAAGGCGCGCTGCACGATGGTCTTGCACGACAGCGGCTCCCCGGCTTCCTCGAGGACCTTCGCCGCGGCGTCGAGGCCGCTCATCCTGGCCCCGTCGTCGCCCGTGTTCGCGCGTGTGCCGCGCTTCTTCGTCTTGTTGGCCTTGGGCTCGCTCTCGGCCTCTTCTTCGCCCTGCGGGCCTGTGTGGGCCTCGGGGGCGGCCAGGTCCTGCTGCCAGAGCCCCCGCAGGCGTTGCGCGCTCTTGATGCGCACGGCCTTGCCCGTGTTGATGTTCGTGCCATCCCAGCCGCCGTGGGGCGATTCCCCGGCAATGTGGACCGGCACTATCTTGCCCGACACTTTCGCGGCATAGACGCCGCCGACCTTCACCTCGTCCTTCTTCATCGCTCAGTCCTCCACCTTCTTGAGGGAGTCGATGGTCGTCTGGAGCGTCTGCCCCGCGCCACCGACGTAGTCATGGTCCTCGTCCAGGGCCGTGCGGATGTGAGACCACCAGTAGGCCTCCGCCCAGTCCCATTCCTCGGGCGCGGCGTCCTCGATGGCGGCGCGCGCCTCTTCGAGCGCCTCGATGATGCGCTCCTTGACGTCGGCCAGGACGTCCGCTGCTTCCTGCTTCGACATCATGCCGGCTGCTCCTTTCAGTCCTCGATCATGTCGGCCAGATACCGCACCAGCTCGCCGACGCTGGCCAGCGGCACGTCCGTGCCTCTGTTCGGGTCGACGCCGTCTCCGGCGATGACCCGGGCGACCGCGCGAAGCCCGGCCGCCTCCTCGTCACTCTCCCAGCCCGGCAGGCGCAGCCAGCCCTCGCAGTCCGCGAGGAGGTCGGCCGCCTTTCGCAGGCTGAAGACCACCATGTCCCGGCTCGATGCCACCGTGTCACCTCCCTTCCTCTGTGGTGGATGCCAGGCGCCGCTCGATGTCGTCCCTGTCCTGCTGGGCCAGGAACGCCAGCGCCTCAACCAGCACGTCGCGCACGTGCCCGAGGTCGCCGGCGAAGCCCCAGTCGCGGGGCTCCGTGGCGGCGTACTCTGCGTGGTGCGCGACCTCTTCGCGCAACATGTCCAGCAGTTTGTCCACGTCACTGCGCCGGGCCCGGTAGGTCTCGGCCGCCGTGGTCTTCCGTTCCGCCATCTCGTCCTCCCTTCAGTAGGTCAGGCTCTCGACGGCCCGCCAGTAGTCCTCTACGTCGCCATGGGTGCCGACGTAGCCGTCCAGCGCGTGCTGGATGCGGCGGGCCATCTCGTAGAGGTCGTCTCGGTGGCTCGCGCCAACGATCATGGCCGAACCTGCGCGCTTGCCCTCGATCCACACGTTGGCGATGACGTTCCCGCCGTCCCGCGTGAGCTCGGCGCGGCGGCTCGGGGCCGCGCCTCGCACGTCTATCCGCGTCACCAGCATCGTCCTATCTCCCTTCTACGTAAGTGTTTATCGTTCCCATCGCCACACATGAGGGCAGCTCTTGGCGCCAACATCAAGGCCCTTCTGGGCAGTTTTCCGAGAATCTTGCATACACGTATCTGGCGGGTAGCGAAAGGGTTGTGACATGGCAGATGAGAAAACGCTCGACCCGACGGCGCTCACGCTCGAACAGGCGGCGAGACTGCTCGGCGTCGGGCGCGAGATGCTGGAGGCCGACGTGGCCGAGGGGGCGCCCACGAACGCTGACGGGACCATCAACCTGGTGCACTACGCCGCGTGGTTGAACCAGCAGGCACAGGAGGACGACGGTGGCGCAGCTTGACCCCAGGGCGCTCCGGCCGGCCGAACTGGCTCGGCTCCTGAACTCCACGCCGCTGGGCGAGGTGGTGCGCCCGCACGTCATCTACCGCCAGCGCAACCGGGCCGGCTACCGCATCGGGGACGGCAAGACCATCGACCTGGTGCGCTACGTCGCCTGGCTCGCGCAGGACCGTCACGCGCCGAAGCCGGAGATGGAGCCGGGCGGCTACGAGGCCCTGAAGGAGCGCGCCCGCGACCGCAACGCCCGACTCTCGGCCGCCGGGCGCGACATCGCTCCGCTGCCGGAGATCGTGGACCCCGACCGCAAACAGCGGGCGTCCGGGGACTTCCGCACCTTCTGCGAGGTCTACTTCCCGCAGACCTTCTACCTGCCCTGGTCGCCGGACCACCTGAAGGTCGTGGGCCGGATCGAGGACGCGGTGCTGCGCGGCGGCCTCTTCGCCCTTGCCATGCCGCGCGGGTCGGGGAAGACCTCCCTCTGCGAGCGTGCCTGCATCTGGGCGATCCTCTACGGGCACCGCCGGTTCGTCTGCCTGATCGGCAGCGACGAGGGCCACGCCGCCAACATGCTCGACACCATCAAGACCGAGTTGGAATCGAACGACCTGCTGCTGGAGGACTTTCCCGAGGCCGTCTACCCCGTGCAGTGCCTTGAGGGCATCGCTAACCGTTGCGCTGGCCAGCTCTGCGAGGGCCGGCGGACATATATCGAGTGGACCGCCAAGGAGATCGTGCTTCCCACCATCCCCGGCAGCGCGGCTAGCGGCGCGATCCTGAAGGTGGCCGGCATCACGGGCCGGATCCGCGGCATGAAGCACCAGACCGCCGAGGGCGACTCGTTCCGGCCCGACCTGGTCATCCTCGATGACCCCCAGACGGACGAGTCAGCGCGGAGCCTCTCCCAGTGCCAGGCGCGGGAGAGCATCCTCGCTGGCGCGGTGTTGGGCCTCGCCGGTCCTTGCCGGAAGATCAGTGGCATCATGCCGTGCACGGTCATCAAGCCCGGTGACATGGCCGACCGCATCCTGGACCGGGGCCAGCACCCCCAGTGGCAGGGGGAACGCATGAAGATGGTCTACTCGTTCCCCTCCAACCAGCAGATCTGGGATCGCTACGCCGAGATCCGAGCCGAGAGCCTACGCAACGGCGGCGATGGCAGTGAGGCGACCGAGTTCTACCGCGAGCGCCGGGACGAGATGGACGCCGGCGCGGAGGTCGCCTGGGGAGAACGCTACAACCGGGACGAGCTGTCAGGCATCCAGCACGCCATCAACCTGAAGCTGCGGGACGAGGCCACGTTCTGGGCCGAGTACCAGAACGAGCCGCTGATCGAGGAGGCGGGCGAGACCGAGCCGCTGGACGCGGACGACATCGCCGGCAAGACCAACGGCCGCCGGCGCGGCGAGGTGCCGGTGAAGTGCGAGCACCTGACGGCCTTCATCGACGTGCAGCAGAAGGTGCTGTTCTACGTGGTGGCCGCGTGGCAGCCCGACTTCAGCGGCTACGTCATCGACTACGGCACTTACCCGCAGCAGAACCGCAGCTACTTCACCGTGCGCGAGGTGGAGCGCACGCTCCGGCGGGTCCACCAGGGCATGGGCGTTGAGGGGGCGATCTACGCCGGGCTCGAGGCCCTGACGGGTGATCTGCTCGGCAGGGAATGGCCCCGGGACGACGGCGCGGTGATGCGGATCGGCCGGTGCTTGATCGACCAGGGCTGGCAGACAGACGTCGTGCACCAGTTCTGCCGGCAGTCGGAGCACGCCGCACTGCTGATGCCGGCGCGGGGGCACGGGATCACGGCAAGCCAGAAGCCGATCAGCGAGTACGACCGCCATCGCGGCGACCGGATCGGGCACCACTGGTGGATACCGAGCGTGACGCGCAAGCGCGCCCTGCGCCACGTCGAGATCGACACGAACTACTGGAAGTCCTTCGTGCACGAGCGGGTAGGCACGGCCATGGGCGACCCGGGGTGCCTTTCCATCTTCGGCCGGAAGGCCGTGCAGCACCGTCTCTTTGCCGAGCACGTCACGGCCGAGTACCGCGTCCGCACCGAAGGCCGTGGCCGCACCGTGGACGAGTGGAAGCTCCCCGCCCACAAGCCCGACAACCACTGGTTTGACTGCGTCGTGGGGTGCGCAGCGGCCGCCTCTATGCAGGGCGTCGAACGTATCGGTGCTTCAGGTCAGCTGCAGAGCGAGCGGAAACGGCTTAAGCTGTCCGAAATGCAGGGAACGCAAAGGAAGGTCCGGGTTGCCAAGACATGAACGTCGCGGCCGGCGGCTTTCATCTTTGCGCAGGCCGGGAAGGACGCGCCTGGGCGAGGTGCCACGCGTCGCGGGCAATCTTGCCGATGCTGACGAGGATGATGAAGAACTCCAGCCGGCCAAGGAACATGCCGGCGATCTCGGTCCAGAGCACTCCCTGGGGAGCATCGGCTGCCGTAATGCCAACCGACAGCCCTACGGTTCCGAGGGCAGAGGCGAACTCGAAGCAGGATTCCTTCAGCCCGTGGCCATGAGTGGCGATGATGAGGGACCCCGCCGCGAAGGCTGCGAGGTAAAGGAATACGAAGGTCCCTACCCGCCGCACCTGCGCGTCGTTGAGGAAGCCCTTTCGCTCGCCCCGCCAGACGGGCGTCTGGATGACTGCGCCTTCTGGCAGGAACGGCCGCCGTAGTTCCTCGACCAGTCCCCGACACAGGACGTAGACCCTGTACTGCTTGATGCCTCCGGCCGTGGAACACGTCCCGCCGCCGATCAGCATGAGGAGGATCAGCACGATCCAGCCTGCGCCCGCCCACTGCCCATAGTTCGTGGTCGAGAACCCCGTGGTCGTTATGGCCGTGACTGTCTCGAAGATCGCCACGCGCACGGTCTTCCCCGCCCCCGCGTACAGCCCGCCCGCCATCGTCGCCAGCAACAGGGCAAAGCATATCGGTACCAGGACTGCCGGCACCCGCAGTTCGCCGTTTCGCCAGAGCGCCCCCCAGCGCCCTTTCAGGGCCACGTAGGCCGTTACGAAGTTGAGGCTGCCCAGGAGCATGAGGACGAGGGTCACGACCTCTATCGGCAGCGAATCCCAGTGGCCGATGCTGTCCGAACTGGTGGAGAATCCTCCCGTGGAGACCGCGGTGAAGGCGTGGTTGACCGCCTCGAAGAGCGTCATTCCCGCCAGACAGTAGGCGAGAATGCCCAGGACCGCATAGCCCGAGTAGATGGTGACAACGAGCCTTGCTGACTCGCGCACGTGGGGCACGAGTTGTTCGCCGCGCCCTTCGGCTTCGTAGAGCCCGGGGCCACTGGGCCCGGCCAGGGCCGCGACCATGATGATTGCCAACCCCGCGCCACCCCCGAGTTGCATGACGCTGCGCCACAAAAGGATGAGGTGAGGGGCGGACTCCACATCCACTACCGTCAGTCCTGTGGTGGTCCAGCCACTGACCGACTCGAAGACCGCCTGCGTGAAGTTCAGGCTCTCAATGCCGAGGAAAGGCACCGCCGATACGAGGAAGACGGTGACCCAGCTCAGCAGGACGATGACGCCTCCGTCGGCGACATTGAGCGTTACCGGCTGCTTCGGGCGAAGAAGTCTCCACAGTGCCGCGCCCGCTGCCAACAGGATGAGTGAAGGCCCGATGAACCAGGGCGCAAGAGGCCATTCCGAGGGCCTGCTGAGGAGGGCGAGAAGCGGTGTCAACGTCATCAGCCCGGCCAGGAGCAGCACCAGGCCGGTGTAGGATAGGATGGCCTCGTATCTGACTGTGAGGGTCGGGTCCCTGCGCACGGCTGCCTCGCTATCCTTGTTCTCCGGTGAGAGCCCGGAGCGCCGCCCCGTGGTGCCGGGGCAAAGTGATGAGTATCACGCGGTCTCCGGCCTCGAGCACGGTGTCGCCCCGGCAGACGATAGGGTCTCCGTTGCGCAGCAGGTAGGCAAGGAGCGCGCCCTGCGGCAACTCAAGATTCCGCAGGGGCTCTCCGAGCACCGGAGAGCTCTCGGGGACCACGACTTCGGTGATGTTCACTTTGCCCTGGCCGACGGGGCTGAGGTGCACGATGTCTTCGAAGCCGGCCGTCTGCTCAATCAGGCTGGTGAGGACCCTCGCCGTGGAGAAGGCGACAGTAACGCCCAGCCTGCGGAAGACCTCTTCATTATCCGGGTCGTTCACCAGAGCAAGGATTCTGGGCACGTGGAAGTGGAGGTCAGCGACCTGACAGGCCACCAGGTTGTCCTGGTCGTTCGGTGTGACGGCCACGAGCACATCGGCCGTGTTGGCTCCCGCGTCCTCGAGCACCGAGGGGAAGGTTCCGTCCCCGTGCACGACCGTTGCTTTCAGTCGCCGTGCCAGCTCGTCGCACTCCCGGCGGTCGCGGTTGACGATGGTCGTCCTGTAGCCCTTGGCCGCAAACGTGCGGCAGAGGAAATACACCAGCTCCCCGCCGCCGATGATCAGGATGTCCATCGTCATTCTCCTTCCTGCACTGCTTCCGTGAGCTTGCCGAGCCTGTCGAGGAATACCTCGCCCGCAATCGTGGTGGGACAGATCGTCTCCACGCCGAGGGCCTGGTAGATACTGCTGCGCTCGGGCTCGAAGACGCGCGCGATCACGGTTGGGACCTCAAAGACCTTCCGGGCGACCTGGCAGACCATCAGGTTCACGTTGTCTTCCCGCGTGGTCGCGATCACGACGTCGGCCCTGTCCGTCTTGGCCTCTTTGAGCACGGCGAACTCGGTGCCGTCGCCGGTGACCCGGAACCCGCTGAATCCGTCCGAGAGAGCCCCCAGAGTCGATTCATCGGAATCGATGACCACGATGCTGTGCCCTTCGTGGCTCAGCCGATTGGCAAGGAACGAGCCCAACCTCCCGCAACCCACGATCACGATGTAGAGGCTCTTTCCCACGAGCATTCAATCCTCCTCGGCTTCCTGGCCTTCCTCTTCTCCCTCTTCTTCTCCGAAGTCCATCTCTTGGTCGGGGTCCCACCCGCTCAGACGGTGCAGGTTGTTGCGGGCGGGCTCGTACGCGGGATCAAGGGAAATGGCCACGCGATAGTGGTGAGCCGCAGTCTTCTTGTCCTCCTTCATCTCCAGCAGCAGGCCGAGCAGGTTGTGCGCCTCGGGACGCGAGGAATCAAGGGCTGCCGCGCTCTTGGCCTGCTCGATGGCCGCATCGTAGTGCTTCTCCTGTATGTTCTTCTTGGCCAGTTCGAGCTTCGATTCGTAGTCCGTGGCATCCGCCTTGGACAGCTCCCCGCGGCGAAGGACGGTAGACACGAGCTCTCGGATTTCGTCTGGCGAGAACGGCTTCTGCACGTAGTCTACTGCGCCGAGCTTCATCGCCTCCACGGCGGACTCGATGGTCCCGTAGGCGGTGATGATAATCACGCGGATGTCGGGCCTTACCTCGGCGACCTTCCGCAGCATCTCCATGCCGTGCATGCCCGGCAGGCGAAGGTCCAGCAGGACAAGACCGAAGTCCTTCTTCTCCAGTTTCTCCAGCGCGTCCTCCGCGTTCACCGCCGTATCGGTCTCGACTTCAAGGGGCCTGAGCGCTTGAGAAAGCGTGAGGCGTATGTTCTTCTCGTCGTCCACAATGAGGATCGGTTTCTTCTCCATCGCTTCTCTCCCTCTCAAATGTCACTCGGCGGCGGGCAGGCTGAAAGTGAAGGTGCTGCCCTTGCCCACCTCGGATTCTACCCAGATGGTCCCGCCGTGCGCTCCCACGCTCTCGCGGCAT
>Ga0180431_10000533_pt1 | contig 55138 bp, 68 predicted proteins | sample SS_ome_11_FD_132459 | JGI IMG/M metagenome (GOLD analysis project Ga0180431, IMG submission 132459) | Hypersaline lake sediment archaeal communities from the Salton Sea, California, USA - SS_1_MS_1 metaG | ecosystem: Environmental > Aquatic > Non-marine Saline and Alkaline > Hypersaline >... | reverse complement strand
GTGTCCAGGGCAGTGTGGAAGCCTCGTGCCTTACATGCTTTGAGCAGTTCCAGGGAGAACTCCCATTGCATCAGGGGTTCGCCACCTGAAAGGGTCACACCACCGCCGGAGTTCTCATAGAACAGCTTGTCGCGCTCGACTTCCGCCATTACCTCGTCCAGCTTCATGTAGGAGCCGGTGATGGATATGGCGCCCGTGGGACAGACCGCGGCGCAATCGAGGCACAGGTTGCACCTGGAGCGGTTGATTCGCCTGCCCTTGCTGTCGACGACGATGGCGCCAGTGGGGCAGGCCTCCTGGCACCTGCCGCACCTGGTGCACTTCAGGTCATTGGTCACTATCTCGGGGTACTGGTGCCAGGACTCCGGGTTGGAGCACCATCGGCAGCGCAGAGGGCAACCCTTGAGGAATACGGTGGTTCTGATGCCGGGGCCGTCGTGGATACTGAATCTCTGTATGTTGAAGATCAGGCCGACTGTGGCTGAGGTCTTCTTCCTGGCTTGCGCCTGTGCTCCAAGGCTCATCTTACTTGATTAGGATAGCCCAAGGTTGGGAAGGGGTGCAACTTGGGGAACGACATGGTTGCTGTCAACGACATTCGGGAAGGACGCTCAGGTGTTGCATCGGGCCGGGTAGGCTTGACACTAGATCTGCTGGCTCAGGAAGTCCTGGATACGGGGGCACATGGAGATGTCGCCTTCGAAGGGGCAAAGATAGAGCTTCTGCTTGTCGCATTCCGACGGGTCTTCGATCAGGCATCCGTCGTCCCAGTGTTCACAGTCGCTGCAGATCTTCTCGGTGAACTCGACTGGGTCGAGGTAGCCGCGTGTCTCGCGGCATTCGTCGCATATGTACCAGTGCGGGCATTTCGTGTGCATTTCCTGGCCCTGCAAAAGGTAGCCGCATTCCAGACACCAGTAAGCGCCACAATCGCGGCAACGGCCAATAGTGTCGTCTTCGAGGGTCGGGTCATCCAGGCAGTCCTCCGTTTCCTCGCTTGCACAGTTTGGACAAGCACCCACTATGAGGGCACGGACGAACTGGTCACGGTGCACGAGTTCCTGGAGGGTCATGGGTTCGTACTCGTCGCAGTTGGCCCGGTCAAAGAAACCCGCCCGGAAGCATTCCAGTTCTTTGCGGCAGGACTGGCAGAGGTTGGTGGCTTCTCTGTCTTCCATCGTCGTATCTCTCACAGAGGATCGCCGGCTCGCCTACCTGAAGTTGCCGGTTCCAAGAATGGCATGTAGCCCGTCTCATTGTGGCGAAGCTGCGCTGAAGACAGCAGGGTGAAGGTTGCCGTCGTTGCCCTGGCTATCGCCTCTCCTGCCACCTTGGTTGTTGCACCGAAGAAGAGGTGGCTGACGCAGTGGCAATCGCTGCAACCGAATCCATTGACTGGTGTGGCTTCTGCGCCGAGCTCCCGGGCGATGCGGCACTCAAGCCTGTCAATGCTACGACAGATAAGCACGCTCTCGATCCTGGCCCTCTCCAGCAGGTAGTCGATATGCCAGTGGGGTCTCTTGCCCTTCCTGAGGTGGTAGCGGACCCTGGACTCGACTCCGTTCAAGGCTGAACCCACGTAGGCGTAGGACCCCTGATCGAATCGCAGCTCGCCCAGTGCTCCCACTGAGATGTTCTGCGTTTTCTCCAGGTCAATGAGAAGGACATAGCTGCCGCTGGCTCGTGACTTCATGTTGACCGCCGTGCTACCTGAATTTGCTGCAGATCGTAGCCCCGGCCTTGCGGGGCTGGCCAGCCGAACCCCGACCCCGCGGGGACCGTCGGCCCTCCCCCTGACCGCACCAGAGGGGGAAGACCTTAATCCCGGGCTTGGGACAGGGCCTCGGCAAAGGCCCGGGACAGTCCGTCGAAGGCCTCAGAGCTGTAGCGCTCTATGGCCCCTTCATCGCATAGCTTGGCCAGTTCAGGGTCCAGGGGTATCTGTCCCAGCAGAGGCGCGCCGGCTGACTCCGCCATCTCGGCGCCCCTGCTCTTGCCGAAGATCTCGATGCGCTTGCCGGTGTCGGGCACCACGAAGTAGCTCATGTTCTCCACGATGCCCAGCACGGGTATCTTCATCTGCTGCGCCATGTGGACAGCTTTTCTGACAACCATTGCTGTCAGGTCCTGTGGAGTGAGGGCGATGACCACTCCTGAAAGTGGTATGGACTGCATTACCGTGAGGGGCGCATCCGCCGTTCCCGGCGGCAGGTCTACGAGCAGGGCATCCAAATTGCCCCACAGCACGTCCTGCCAGAATTGCTGGATGGCCTTGGCGATGAGGGGACCCCGCCAGATCACGGCGTCATCCTCTTTTGGAAGAAGCAGGTTGATTGACATAATCTCGACGCCTGACTTGGACTGCACAGGGAGAATCCCTGTCTCGCTGCCTGCCGGGTGGCCAAGGGTGCCAAACATCTTGGGTATGCTGGGCCCGGTGATATCGGCGTCAAGTATGCCGACCCTCTTACCCTGCCGGTTGAGGGAGATGGCCAGCAGGCTGGCTATGAGGGACTTGCCCACACCCCCTTTTCCGCTCATTACGGCAACGGACTTGCCGATGCTGTTCAGTTCCTGTGGGGTTGCCTCTACAAACTCGACTTCCACCTGCTTCGCCTCGGAGACCCTCTCCACTGTGCTTCGGGCCGTAGCCTCAATCCATTCCTTCACATCCGGGTTCAAGGCGGTTGAAGCCAGGGATACCTTGACACTGCTGTCGGTCACCTCCACACCACGTACGAGGTTCAGGTCGGTAAGGCTCAAGGCCACCTGGGGAACAAGCACGTCGCCCAGGGCCTCTCTGATTTGGTCCTCTGTCGCCATTCAGTCCTCCTGCCGGCTCAACCCAATCAAGAATCTAGTGATCACAAATGTTGCCCCCCGTCTGCAGAGCACCTCGGAGGTAGGCCAACACGATCTCTTCCGGGTCGGCCTCGGGGGCGCCAATGATGACTCTAATGCGGTTCTCGTTGAAGATAGCCTGGGCCCTTGATCCCATGCCGCCAGCTATGACTGCTGCTACGCCCTCTTCGGCCAGCCAGACCGGCAGCAGACCCGGCTGGTGCGACGGTGACTGCAAGTACTCCTTGTGGACAACTCTCCCTGTCTCATCGTCAACGTCGATGAGGGCGAAGTGCTCACAGTGCCCGAAATGGGCAGCAAGCCTGCCGTTGCTGGTGGGTACTGCGTACCTCATTCCAATCCTCCTATCTTGTCATGAACCGCGCCTACATGTGTCGCCGGTGGAGCAAGGAGGGCGCTCGCAACGCTCCGACCTGCCGCAGCAGGTCAACCCCGGCGAGTGCGAGTCCTCAGTCCTGATCATATAGGACGCGGTTATGAGCTTCTCCATGTTGTCGCTGCCGCAATCGGGGCAGTGTGCCACCTGGCCGTCGGCACTGCGTAAGAACACCTCGGTCACCAGCCCGCAGTCCCGGCACTTGAAGTCATAGATTGGCACGATCGCCTCCGTGTGTCCAGAAAGCTTGCCTGTGAGGCGGACCGCCTCACCCCCCAATTGCTCAGGTTGAAGCCGTTGGGCCGCAACTACCGCCCGCTCGCGCGGAGCTAGCAAACAGCGAGATCGCTCGCTGAACGTGTTGGGCCCCGCACCTGGGGCATTTGATCTCGCTGTCGGAATCGCTAAACCCGCGGCGCAGTTCAAACTTGTGGCTGCATTCTATACATTCGTACTCGTAGATAGGCATATTCGTCACCCTCGCGATAGCCGGGCTATGTTCCCAGGCGTTCTTTTAATGTCTTCCACACCCGAACCAACTCCGTGCTCACACTTCCATCTGAATATTCTACCACAGGTGATCCTGCGGCCAATGACTTGATGACAACCTCGTCGAAGGGAATCCTTGATATCACGTCAATACCCAGTTCCCTGCAGTTCTCTTCGATCCTATCGGTGTTGTCGAGATTGATGTCGTACTTATTTACGCACACCAGGGCAGGGATGCCGAAATGCTGGCACACGCTCACGATCCTGTCCAGGTCGTGGATACCCGACAGCGTCGGCTCCGTCACAACGAGGGCCAGGTCGATGCCTGATATTGAGGCTATGACAGGGCAGCCTATCCCCGGCGGCCCGTCGCTCAGTATCAAGTTTGCCCCCGACTCTTCGGCAACCGCCTTCGCCTCCTGCCGCACTTGCGTCACCAGCTTCCCCGAGTTCTCCTGTGCCACACCCAGCCTGGCGTGTACCAGGGGCCCGTATCTGGTGCCCGATAGGAACCAGTGACCGGCCATCCGCTCCTTCATCTGGATGGCCCCCAGCGGGCAGACATTATAGCAGAAACCACATCCTTCGCAGGATGTGGGGTCCACCCGCATCTCACCGCCGGTGTCCGTTATTGCATCGAAGCGGCACAAATCCTGGCACAGCCCGCACCCGTTGCAGAGGTCGGCGTCAATCAGGGCGCAGGTGCCTCCATAGAACTCGTGTGTCTCCTTGACATGCGGCTCAAGCAATAGGTGAAGGTCCGCTGCGTCAACATCGCAGTCCACCATGACCTTGTCCCGGGCCAGCGCGGCAAACGAGGCCACCACCGTTGTCTTGCCGGTCCCGCCCTTTCCGCTGATGACTACCACCTCTTTCATGGCACAGCCTCCGGGGTTGCCAATCGCTGGATCTCGCTGTATAGGTCGATGAAGGCCTGCCGCCAGGCGGGCATACCCTCTACCAGGGTCACACCCTGGGAATAGAGCCGGGCGATCTCCCTGTCCAGCGGTATCTCCATCAAAATCGGAACGCCCTGGCTCCTGCAGTAGTCCTGGGTGCCCGTGTCCCCTACGCCGGCGCGGTTCAGCACCACCCCGCAGGGAATCCCCAGTTCCCTCACCATGTCGACGGCGAGAGCGAGGTCGTTCAGACCAAAGGGCGTGGGCTCTGTAACCAGAAGACAGAAGTGGCTGCCCCTCACCGATTCCACCACAGGGCAGGAAGTGCCCGGGGGTACGTCGATAATGGTGTCTCTGGCGGGGTCGATGTGTTCTTTTACCTTCTTGATTACTGGCGGGGCCATCGCCTCGCCAACGTTCAGTGTACCCCGTACGAAATCGATTCCCTGGACATGGCCGACGTCCACCTGGCCCACGGGCCGTCCCGCCTCCGTGATGGCCTTCTCCGGGCAGAGGTAGGAGCAGGCACCGCAGCCATGACACAGCTCGGGGAACACCATTACCCTGTCCTTGAGGACCGCCAGGCAGTTGTAGGCACACACCTCGGCGCACTTGCCGCAGTGCGTGCAGATGTCCTCAATCACGCTGGGAACGGAGATGCTGACCGTCTCCTGTGACCTGAAGTCGGGCTTGAGGAAGAGGTGGGCGTTGGGCTCCTCGACGTCACAATCGAGAAACGACAGGTTACCCCTGTCTTTCACTGACAGGGCCAGGCTTGTGGCGACCAGCGTCTTGCCTGTGCCTCCCTTTCCGCTGGCAACGGAGAGGATCATGCTACTCTCTTGTCATAGATGCACCGCAACTGGGACACGCACGGGAATAGCAGGGTGTGCCTACCTGGTGAGGCAGCTTCGCACCACACTTGGGGCATACGCAATTGCCCGAAGGACCCGCCCCGGGCCTGTTGCCTCCCATTCTTCCGGCCCCTCGTCCTCCTCCGCCTCTACCTCCACTCCTGCCTTGACCTCGCCCCCAGCCACTTCCAGAACCGCCCCCACCGGGCGGTCCGGTTCCATCTCCTCTTGGCATTTTCTTACCTCCCGCGAGAGCCTTACCAGCGCCAGCCCCGGCCTTGGCCTGCTATGACCATGAACACATCGCCAGCCTGTCTGTCAATGATGCCCAAGGCCCCCACCGCTGGCTGCCCCCTGTAATCAGCCTGTCGCTTGCTCGGCTACCTGGTCCTGCTGTCCAGGTCATCGATGCGGCGCTTGATGTCCTCCAGTTGCCGGGCCAGCATCTCGGCCTGGGCCTTCAGGTCCCGCATTTCCTGGTCAGGGCTTGCATATTGGGATGGTGCTGGCACACCGCCCTCCATTCCACCGCCTCTCATGCCCATGCCCATACCCATGCCTCGCCCCATACCTCGTCCCATACCTCCGCCCATACCCATTCCCGTGCCAAAGCCTCCGCCTCCCCCCATACCGGCATGAGCCTGAACGTTGGGCTGGGATGCTGCCTGGTACCTGCCTGTCTTGTAGCCCTCAACTGCTTCCCTGACCGTGCCGCTGACGCCGGTTATCACCGGAATGCCGGCTGCTGACAGTACCTGGTACGCGTTGGGGCCGGAGTTTCCAGTGAGGACAGCCTGCACGTCCTTGTTGACCACGGTCTGTGCCGTGGCGATGCCCGCCCCCCCGCCAGCCGCTATGTTGGAGTTCTCCATGGCCTCGAACTCCATGGTGTCAGGATCGACTATTATGATGTACTGACACCGGCCGAAACGGGGATCAACCTGGGCCGACAGGTCCGCGCCCATTGCTGAGACAGCTATTCGCATATACCTTCTCCTCCAAGCCGCGAGGGGCAGCCGTGTGGGGCTGCCCCTCCGCATTTACTCCTTCTCCAGCTCTTCGACTCGCTTCTGAATCTCCTGCAACTGGTCGCCAAGCATCTGGGCCTGGTCTCTGAGGAAACCAAGCTCATCGTCTTTGGTCATCTGGGGCCCGTAGCCGCCCCATGGCTGTCCCCAGCCCGCCCAGGGGGCGTAGCCTCCGTAGACAGGCGCGGGTATTGAACCATAGAAGCCAAAACCTCTTCCCCAGCCTCTGCCTCTTCCCCAACCCATGCCGCGACCCAAGCCTCGGCCTGCTCCCCAGCTACTGCCTAAGCCCCAAGGGCTGCAGAATCCTCTACCACCACCTGTCATCGGGCCCATTCCCCTTGGCCCTGTTCCATCAAGTCCTGGCATAGCCAACCTCCTTATATAATTGTATGCCGGCCTTTGCGATAATGCGAACCGCTCATCAGGGACGGCGTCCTGCCAGACCACGCCCTCATACTCGGCTCGCTTTGGCGGGACTCACCGGCCGGTGGTGAGTCCTATGCCTGCGTCGGGGGTCACCAGTACGGGGCGTATGGACCATAGGGATCGTACGGGCCGGGATATCCGCCGTACGGGTTCACGCCCCAGCCACCCCAGCCTCCGCCTCTGCCTCTGCGCCAGGCCATACCACGACCCCAGCCTCTGCCTCCGCCCCAGCCCATTCCGCGTCCCCGGCCGAAGCCCCATCCACCGCCCCAGCCCGGGCCGACACCCCATCCAGGGCCTGCTCGCCAGCCCCATCCTTTACCCCAGCCGAATCCTCTTCCGAACATGCCTGTCACCTCCTTTCTGTCCAGACTATTCCTTTTCCTCTTAGATCAATGTGAATGACTCATCGCAGCGTGTCTATCTCTGCCATCCGCGCCCGTGTCGTCCGCGTCCCCAGCCCCGGCGGCCCCTACCGAAGGGCGGGCCGATTGGTGCCGCGTCCAGGCTGTGGCATTGGGGGCACACTGGTGGAGTATCCCCAATCATCTGCTCGAAAGGCACCGTCCATTCGTAACCATCATTGGCACAGCGGAACTGGCGCTTTGCCATCTCGTAGTTGCCACCCTCGACTCGGATGGCTTTGCCGTTCACCACCGCGTCTGCCAGCTTCCTGCGGGCCGACGCCAGCACCCGGTGAAACGTGGGACGAGACACGTGCATCTGTTCGGCGCATATCTCCTGCTCAAGCCCCTGGTAGTCCCTGAGGCGGATAGCCTCGGCTTCCTCCAGGGAGAGGCGCACCATTTCAAGGAGTTGGAGGGGTACGCCCACAGGTCTGAATTGAGACACCGGGGGTACGAAGTCAACGCAACGCCATTTGGGTGGCCTTGGCATTGTCTATCCTCCTATACATTCTGGACATCCGTTCATAATTATATTTCGAAATGCCGCCTTTGTCAAGATTATGGACTTCTGTTCATAATCCCGTCCGCTATGGAACCTGGCCTGGAACGATGTGGGCGATGTCGACGGCCGCGGCGCGTTGACAGCCTCAGCCTCCGCCCATATAATCGTGGCCACTATGAGGTCTAAGAGGAGGAGAATCGGTCTTCTTACCGGCGGCGGCGATTGTGCTGGAATCAACCCGGCCATGAAATGGGTGGTGAAGACCGCCATGGACGAGCGTCTGCAGTGGGAGAGGGGTGTGCAGTACGACGTCCTGGGTATCCGTGAGGGGTGGAAGGGTCTTGTACAGGTTGAGCCATCGGCCCTCGACATAACCGGGTATATCCAGCACCTCGACGCAGATGTCGTCAGGACGTGGGACCGCTACGGGGGCACTTACCTTGGCACCTCGAGGACGAACCCCTACGATCCCAAGGACGACCAGTCGAAGAGGGTACTGGAGAACATCGACCGGCTGGGGCTTGACGCGCTCATTGCCATCGGCGGGGACGACACCCTGGGCGTGGCCTGCAAGCTGTTCCAGGAGGGCGTCAATGTGGTGGGCATCCCCAAGACGATCGACAAGGACCTCTCGGGGACGGACTACACGCTGGGGTTTGAAACGGCCCTCAACGTGATCACAGAAGAGGTGGACAGGCTCAGGACTACGGCGGGTTCCCACAAGAGGTTGTTCGTGGTGGAGACTATGGGCAGGGATGCTGGCTGGCTGGCACTGGAAGGGGGAGAGGCCAGCGGGGCTTTCGTGATGCTTATTCCTGAGTGCCCTTTTTCCATAGACAGGGTGATTGATTTGGTGGAGGAGGGGCGGAGGCAGGGGGCTAGATATGAGATTATGGTGGTGGCTGAAGGGGCCAAACCCGAAGACGGCACCGAGACCGTACAACGGGATGGTGTGGACGGCTTCGGGCACAAGTGGCTGGGCGGGATCGGTGAGTCACTGGCTTCAGAGCTTCGCCTGCGCACCAAGCTGGACACCAGGAGCGTGGTCCTGAGTCATCTGCAGAGGGGTGGTGCCCCCTGCGCCTACGACCGCAGAATGGGCAGGTACTTCGGCATAGCCGCTGTAGACCTGGTGGTCCGAGGGGACTACGGCAAGATGGTAAGCTACACCAATGGCAGGATCGCCGCTGTACCTCTCGATGAAGTGATAGGCAGGCCCAACCTGGTGGATGTTGAACGGGACTATGATGCCGAGCGCTATAACGGGCGGCGCACCATCCTGGAACCGGGAGCCAAGCCGGTGAAGGCCAGGAAGAAGTCCTGACGCGTGCGGGGGGTTGACCCGCCGCGCCCCGAACACTCTTGATCACCCAGGTCTATGCAGCGCACGGCCAACCCTCCGCAATGTTTGGCAGGCAGCACAGGCCCCTTTCACCTTGCAGGGAAGCGGCGCGTGTCTTGCCGCCGCTTGCATCGCAGCAGTGGAGCTAACATCGGCAATTGCCTCCCTTGAGGGCGTGGACTCTGATGCTTCTGACTGAAGCAGCGGCCTCTTCCACCTCATCCGGCGATGGCCGGATATCCTTCGCTGTCGCCTGCACTGCCGGATCGTACACCACGGACTCGACAGGGAAGGCCGTCTCACCAACGATTACCACAGATTCGAAGCCCGCCTCCAGTATGGAACGCAGGTATTCCCCTTTCAGGCTGGCCCCGGATAGGCAACCGATGTATGCTTGGATTGACTCCTTCAGGGAATCGGGCAGATGCCGCAGAAGGACGATATCCGAGACCATCAGCCTGCCTCCGGGTTTGAGCACGCGGAAGGCTTCGGCGAATGCCCTTTCCTTGTCAGGAACAAGGTTGATGACACAGTTGGAGATGACCACGTCTGCACAGCCATCGGGTGCGGGCAGGTTCTCAATCTCTCCCAACCTGAATTCCACGTTCGCGTAGCCACCCTTGGCGGCGTTCTCCCGCGCCCTGGCCACCATCTCCGGTGTCATGTCCACCCCGATCACCCTTCCCTCCGGTCCCACTCTGTTTGCCGCCAGAAAGCAGTCGAATCCGGCGCCTGAGCCCAGGTCCAGCACGACTTCGCCTTCTCGCAGGGAGGCTAGAGCGACGGGGTTGCCGCAGCCGAGACCGAGATTGGCACCTTCGGGGACGGCCTCGATGTCAGCGTCTGTGTATTCCACTTGTTTGCTGATGTCCCCGGCCGACACGGTGCTGCCGCAGCACCCGCTCTGTGGGCCACAGCACGTCCCCGACCCCTTGAGGATGCTGGCATAGGCCGCTCTGACGATTGCCTTGATTTCGTTGTCTTTCACTTCAGAATATCTCCTTCATCACCGGCCCGAGCATGTCCCTTACCATGTCTGCCAGTCCCTCGACTTTGATCAATGAGATGCAGCAAGTCCTGCCACCCTGCTCCATGGATACTACGGCCAGCTTGTCTCCGGCTCGTATCCCCGCTTTCAACCTTACCTCCTTGGGAAGCACCATCTGTCCCCGGTCGTCTATGCTGACCACTGCCTCAACCTTGCAGCATCCCATTTCCTGGCAACACTGTGGCCCGCAGGCCGCTTCTTGGACCCCTTCTGCCATGGCCGCCTCCTGACGTCCTGGGCGATTTCAGAACACTACGCTGTTTCTGATTATTCAGAATACTCCAACTAGGGCATCGTGTCAACTGGATGAGTGTTTTCTGGTTTGTGGATCCTCGCTGAGCGTTGCAGCCGTGGTGTGCAGTGCAGGCGATTGTGAGGGGAAGTGGCCACCGGGTGTCCAGAAAGGAAAGAACCGGTTCCGGCGGTGAAGGACAACGAGAGGTCATGCCCACAGGTGGTATTGAAGAGGCAGATGCCCGGCTCCTGTGAGCCGCACAGTCCATCTACGTGTAGTCTTCCCTTATAGGGTAGAAGACATCGATTATGCGGCAGTCTGTGTGGGACATCCCCGAGTGCAGTGCATTTGGCGGGATTATGGCCACGTCGCCTGGCCGGAGGACCTTGGTCTCACCATCTATGGTCAGCTCGTAAGCGCCTTCGATCATGCTGGCGACCTGCTCGTGCGGATGAGAGTGCTCCGGAAGTGCCACTCCTTGCCTGATCTGCCAGTAGGCGAATGTCATGTGCTCCGAGTGCACGAAGTGTACCTTGTACCCGGGAACCGGCTCCCGCTCCTCAAGTCCGTCCAGATTCACAAAGGGCATGGCGATTACCTCCGTCGATGATGGCTGGTGCCTGCGGCCACCCTGCTGGGGGTGGTGGGTGTTGAATAAGACTACGATGTCGAGCAGCACAACGGCAAGCAGGCGGCCCTGGATGCGGAGCGCGGGTACGTGGGGAACCAGGGAGAAGGCCTGACGCCACTTCCTTCGGGGCGCACCTCCTTGGGTCTCCAGAGGCGATAGTAGAGTCGCCGTAGGAGACCTCTTTGAGTTTCGCTACGCTCAGCTCGCGCTCGGGGTCGCTTGAATCAAGGCCACAACTCCGCTATGTTAGTGACATAGAGGTGGTAGAGGTCACGGTCGTTCTATGAATGGCAAATACACACCGCGACAGGGTCAATACCTGGCCTTCATCCATTACTACACCAAGATTCACGGATATGCTCCGTCAGAAGCCGACCTGGAGCGGTATTTCAAGGTTGCCTGGTCTTCGGTTCACCAAATGATACTCAGGCTTGAAGAGAGCGGACTGATACTGAGAACACCAGGAGAGGCCCGGTCCATACGTGTCTTGCTGCCGCGTGAGGAACTTCCAGATCTGGAGTGATGACGGGAGCCGCCTCGTGGGGTGGGTGAAGGGGATAGGCACCCCAAGGCCATCATAGGATCACATACTATGCCATACAAGAGGGAGAGCCGGGTCAAGTGCTGCTACGTTAAGGAGTTGATTGACATAATCGACAGTATGTAGCGTGGGGTTGTGGGTAGCAGACAGGAAGCGCAGGTGGGACAGTGAAGGGTATAGATGCAGACCAGCTTGAACCAATTCATAAGCACGATCTTGGCAAGATCGGTTGGCCTTGACCTCGATGCCCCTGTGCCTCGACCGAAGCGCCCTAAGAAAGGTGCCAAGCTCTAGCCGCTCCGGAGGAGTGGCTGCGATTCGTGTCCAACGAACGGGACGGGATGCCACCTCTGTCAGTCACACTGCAGACGCCCTGCCGCCAAACGGTTTTCCCCGCCCGCACCCCGCGTGTTAGACTTCTCTTGGGAACACGCGTCCGGCCCCCGTTGGCCCCGCGGCCGTTCCCCTGACGGGAGTGTGGTGCCATAGTCTATTCCACTGATGGCCGGCTGGCCGGTCTCTACCGCATCAACACCTCCAACGCTGAGCGGTGGCACTATGAGCTGGGCCCCATCAGGCCGCCCAGTGAGGGACGCGACCGCTCACTTCTCATCAGGGCCACCCGCAACTGCCCCTGGAACAGGTGCCGTTTCTGCACGGTCTACAAGGGACAGAAGTTCGGCTACCGCGATGTGGCTGATGTTAGGTCTGACATCGATGTGGCGCGGGCGTTGGCAGGGGAGTTGAGGGCAGCGTCATGGCGCTTGGGACTGGCGGGGAGGCTGGACAATTCCGTCCTGAGAGCGGTAGTCAACGGCAGTCCCCACCTCTACGGGGCCGATTCGCCGGAACCTGACCTGATTGAGCCGAGGCTGCACAGCCTGGTGAACGTGGCCAACTGGCTGGCCTCGGGAGCCCGCACCGCCTTTCTTCAAGATGCCGACAGCCTCATCATGCGTACCCCTGAGCTTCTGGAGGCGCTGCGACATCTCAAGGACAGCCTGCCCAGCATCGAGCGGGTGACCTCCTATGCGCGTGCCAAGACGGCATCCAGGAAATCGCTGGACGAGCTGTCGGACCTTCACGGGGCGGGCATCTCCCGCCTCCACGTAGGTCTCGAGTCGGGCGCCGATGAGGTGCTGCAGTACGTAGAGAAGGGCGTCACTGCTGCTGAGCACGTCCGCGGTGGGCGCAGAGTGGTGGAGGCGGGGATATCGCTGTCTGAATACGTGATGCCCGGGTTGGGTGGCAGGAAGTGGTCGGAGAGGCATGCCCTGGAGTCGGCTCGGGTGCTCAACGAGATCAACCCGGACTTCATCAGGCTGAGAAGCCTCAGAGTGGGCCCCCGATGTCCGCTCTATGAGCGGGTGATGAGCGGTGACTTCGAGCCCCTGGATGAGGACGAGATGGTCGCTGAGATAGGGCTGTTCGTCGAGAACCTGGACTGCACGGCCTACCTGGCCAGTGACCAGATGGTGAACCTGCTGTGGGAGGTGGAGGGGCAGCTTCCGGAGAAGAAGCAGGAAATGCTGGGAACGATAGCCGCTCACCTGTCCAAGGAGCCCATGGAGCGGCTGGCCTTCTGCCTGGAGCGGCGTCGCCGGTCCTTCTACAGCGTCTATGGCGGGCTGCCGCCGGAGGTCCAGGAGAAGGTACAGCGGGCTGCCGAGGCCATCAACTGCGAGGCCCCTGATGCTGCCGAGAAGGTCAGGGTGGCCCTCGATATACTCAAGGAGTCGTTCATATAGCGATGGCGGTCTGGCAGCGACACCATTGCTGGTACAACAGGACTGAAGGCTTCAGCCAAGAGCACAGCGCTCAAACAAAGCCCGGCGTGGGGTCAAGCAGTCAGTCTGGAGCACTTCGGTGAGAAGCATGAGAATCGGTCCCACCCGGTAGCCACCTCGGCGCCCAGACTCCCCAGAGGCCCTAATGGGACCCATCCGATGATTGGTCATTCCCCTTCATGACAAGAGTCATTGAATAGCCAACAGCCAGTGATCCCAAGATGGTGAACAGCGTCAATATCGAGACGTACTCCCATCCAAAGTAGGCTATCATGACTGGGAGGAGGAATGGTTTGACCGCCCTATTGTACAGGAATACCGCCAGCGCGAAGTTGCCAGCCCCCTTTTCTCTAAGGTTCTTCAGCAGAGGATACCATGCGTAGATAGGACCGGTTGAGATGATCCCGGCAGCAGCTGAGAGGATGATACCCTTGGCCGAAGCACCCTTGCCTAAGTACTTGGCAATTTGGGCTGGTTTCACGAACAGGTTCAGGAGTAGCATGACCAGGAAGACCAAGGCCAAGGGCCCGGCGACGTGAAGGAGAATGCTGCCGCTACCCTTCAGCGCCGAGAATGCCTTGTCTGGCGCGATCATAGACAGTATCGCGTAGATTGCCAGCACGGAGAGCGGCAGGAGTAACGTGTAGGTACGACGCTTTCTGTTCTGCGGTTGTTGTGAGCCTTCCGTGGACAAGCGGTTCACCCCGTAGCGTTGATGATGGCTGCAGTGATGAGGGCGATGATTATTGATAAGACGAAGCAGAGGGCGGTTCTCACAAAGGCAAACCTTCTGCCCAAGGCTGCGGCTTCAGCGGGCAGCTGCACCAGTCCTACCGTGACCCAAGTGATGATGAGGGCGGTTACAGCAAAGAGGCTGACCCCATAGTCCAGCAATTCTCCTCCAATTACATAGCTGTTTATGGGGTTCCCGGCTAGAATGCTGCCAAAGCATGCCCCCCATAGCGTGTCAAGCATAGGGTTTCCAGAGAAGACGGATGCCAGGAGCCCCTTTGAGACGAATGCATCAAACAAGCCTATCAGCAGGATCACACTTGCCAGGACGGGCAGCAGGGTGGAGAACTGCTTGAGGGACCTTCGGGTTGCTCGGGCGACAGCGTCCTTGTCAATCTTACCCTCCTGTTGGCTACCGTGCATCGCAGTCTTCAACCTCCTCTTCCGATCGCTCACCATTTCTTTGTTTGTAAGTGAACCTCTATCGCCGTGGCGCTGGGGGCAGTCAGTCCTCCTGCGGCAGGCGTTCCGACACCGTTCCTTGTGTCACCCGTGGCAAGAGGGAGGCGAGGCCAGAGTGGACACTCTCCCTCTCCCAAAGGCATACCATAGTCTCGAATCGGAGCCGATTGACGCCAATGCAACCTCAGTGAGGCCTAACCAGCAAGACAGGACTGGAGGTGCCATGGATCACCTTGTCCGCCACACCCCCAATAGGCCAGTGGCCTCCAGCAGGCCGCACATGGCTGGTCATAGCCACCAGATTGAACCGGTTGTCTCTCACATAGCTGATAATTGCCTCAGCGGGACTTCCGAACAGGCATTCGCAGTTCACATTGAGCCCGATACTCTCCAACCGCCTCCCCACATCTTCGAAGTAGGCACTGCACCGCTCTCGCTGGCGGCTCGTTACGCGCTGTACGTACTCATCCCAACTCAGAGGCATGATTGCTTCGGGGTAGTTAGCGGAGATGAGCGGAGCCTCACATACCCTGAGCAAGGTCACCTCCGCATCGCTCATCTTGGCATGCTCTGCAACGTAAGGTAGCACCTGCTCTGCTCTCTCTGAGCCATCCAGTAGTACCAGTATTCTCTTCTCCGGCCAGTCTTGGATGGCCGTCTCCTCGGAGCTGAGTGATCTGACAAGCCGGATCGGAGTGTTGGAACAGCGGTGTACCTTGGTGGCAATGCTACCCATTATCCACCGTTTCATGCCAGAACGGCCGTGGGTTGCCATAACAACCAGGCTCACGTCATTCTCCTCCAGATACTGCAGTATCTCATGCCCGGGGTCGCCTGCCAGGGTTACAGCATCTACCTTTGCATCTGCATGTCCAGCCTCTTGGAGACGATGCCTGAGTGCTTCCGCAGTATGCTCAACGTATACCCTGTGCATGGGTTGGATATGGCACCCTTCTGGCCCGCAGTGACACTCGTCTGGCCCGCATACATGCAGCAAGACCACCTCAGCCTTCGATCTCACAGCCAGCTGCATGGCATAGTGAAGCGGCACTTCAGCAAGCTCCGAACCGTCAAGGGGCACAAGGATTCTCCGGTACATCTTCTTACCTCCTTCCTTAGTGTTCCTATGTCATCGAACGCGCATGCTATAGACAGAATTCAACTGTCCTCACCATCCAACAGCATAGAAGATCGAGCCCAAGCCAAGCCCGATAGCCAGGTTGACAGACTTGATGAGGGCCGAGTCCCTCAGGGTGTAGGAAAGGAGCGGCAACATACCATGGCCATCTTGGACGATGGAACTGGCCAGTATGACGGAGAAAGGAACGAGCCCGTCGGCGAACATGGCCACGAACACCAGGTGGGGGCCGGATTCGGGAACGACGGCGACTACGCTGGCGATCACCAGCACCCAGAACATATGGGCCTCCACGAAGGATTCAAGGTCCCAATACTCGAAGCCCAGTTTGACTATCAGCAAAGCCCCAAATGTCCAAAGGAAGACACGCCCCAAGTGCCTTTTCACTATGTGGTCCCAGATATGAACGTCGAGGTAGTGCCCCGGCACCGTCAAGACTATGCAGATCGCCATGGGCAGCAGGACTACCAGGATCACCTTCTGCCAGTTCCAGGTTGCTGGGCCAATGCCACCGGCGAGGACGGCGGCAGTGAAAGCAACCAAGATGAGAAGCACTGACATGCGAGGTGCTGACATGGACTTCAGGTGCGGCAGTATGTCTTCTGGACTGAAGCAGCGGCAGGGTTCCGCATCTTCGTCTGAGTGGACCTGCTGGAGCCGGCACTCCTGGCAAGGTTTGAACTTCAGCACTTGAGCAAGTTGGTCAATCACCCAACCCGAGGCTATGGCCACCAGGAACAGCACCCCAAACAGTAGCATTGCCTTCTTGGGGAACATGGCCAGCATAACGAAAGCCTCGTCGCCACTCGTGGCAATCATGCCGGCACTGATGGCCCCAACGGAAAGCAGTCCGTGAACATAGAAGGAGACGTTGAGAAAGGCCCCCAGGCACCCTGGAGTCACTCCCAGGAATGATGCTACGATGTACTGGCGCCACCGACCGCCTTTCACTGCGACCGAGAGACGTCCTCTGGTCATCACATTGAAATAGTCTATGAGCATCATCATCACGAAGACGAAGAGACTGATAATCAAAGCGTGTTCCAATGCTTCGGATGCTATGCTCATTGCTCTCGCCTCGGAGCTTCAAACCCTTGCACCTCCGTTGGCACGCTGTCTTGAGATACAGGGAATGCCCAGGCCGGGCGTACCCGGATCAGCCAGTTTGCCGCTGCCTCTGCTGGGAATCGTGTATCCCCCATGCCTGGGAGCGATACAGGGTCTCGGCGAACTCGTGATCAAGTGAGGATATCACCAGAGGTGTCCGGGGCATTGTCCTCTGGAACTGCACCCTCCGCCCCTGGTCTCCCACAACTGCCCCGCCCAATTCCTGGATGATCAAACAGGGGATGGCCGTATCGTATTCGTGGAAGTGCCGCATTACCATGGCCCCCAGTTTGCCTTCGGCTACACGTATCTGAGCATAGGCGGCTGAGCAGTTGTCCATGGTATCAAGCGAGAACCCGGCTTTCTCAAATGCCGCATAGTCCGCTTCCGTGAGCCGCTTGACCTCGCCAAAGGTTCTGGGTGGACTGCCAGTCACTAATCTCCTCGGGGTGGTGAACATACCATGCTCCACAAAGGCGCCAGCATCCCTAATGGCAGAATAGAGCTTGCCCAATTCGGGGAAATATACCAAGGCACACAACATGTCACCAGTCTCTTGGTCCAGAATCCCGAGCATGCTGGCGTACATATCTCCACCTGAGAAGTAGCAGTCTGTACCGTCAAGCGGATCAACAACCAGGACGTAACGACTCGAATTCCCGCAAAAGAGCTCGTGTATGTCGCTTGGCAAGTCGCCGATTTCTTCGCTGGAGATCTCGACATAGGGCACCATTTGATAAGCGTGCAACAGAATGATGTCCTGACACACGCGGTCAACGTCCGATACAGAGGTACTCAGCTGGTGCTCTTCCCGTTCCTTATGCTCTACGGCGACTTTCCCCCTGAAAGCCTTGGCAACGTACCCGCATTGGTATAGCGCGGTTCTCATATGTCTCGAGAATTCATATGGGTTCATCAGGTATCCCTCTATTGGCTCACACTACACGTTCCTGCAATCAAGAGGAGGCTTCAGTGGGGCCCTTGTCGGATTCTGTGCACACCTCTGCCAGATGAGGCATATCCCGCCCTTTCTGGGGCCATGCAGTACCACGGCCTAGCTACTCTATGATGAGGCACTTCGGTGTGCCTCTCGAGCCAGTTCAAAGATCACCCGCTGCACCTCAGTATGGGCTTCCAGTAATGATTGGAAGTCCTGCAGCTTCGCTTGCACTCTTGCGCGCTCGACCCCCATTGCTGTTTCGCTGGCGGGCGTGCCACGAAGTGCTCTCACTGCTTCTATCAAGTCCCCAATTGAGGCCAGTATTGCTTGATGCTGGAAGACCAAGCCGTTAGTCACTATTTGGGCCGCGTACCTATTGAGTATCGGGAGAAGCTGCTGTTCCTCAAAGCGCATGTGCTCGCTGAACTGGTCGTTCAGGGCAGCCAAGTCCTCTTCCAGTGCACGCAGCCTGTCAGCCTCAGATGTGCCAAATTCCGCAGCAACGCCTGCACGTGCTATGGCATCCACATCGTTGTGACAACGATGGATCGCCCCCAGAGCCTCGATGTGCTGTTCTTCGAGTCTGTCCAGAGCGGCAAGGTAGTCGTTCATGTCCTTGGAGCCTCCCTCTCCATCAGCGCTTGTACGCTCGTGTGCATTTCAGCTTGTCAACCGGCGGCGGGCGGTGCAAGGCCGCTACTGAGGAACCGGCGTATAACGACCTCAAAGCCTTTCGGGTTATCCCTGGGCACACTATGGCCGGCACCCTCAATGTCAACTGTGGATCCAAATGGGAGCTTGTCACGCATCTTAAGGGCTACTTCGGCAAGAAGCATATCGCTCTCCACACCGTGCACGACGAGGGTAGGACAGACGACTTGCTCAAGGTATTCCCACAGCCATTCAGGTGAACGCACTTGGGTGTCGCACAGAGCTCTGTCATGCTTGAATCTGAGCCTGCCAAGGTCATCAGTTTTCAGGGCGTACTTGACTTGTTGCTGTACATACGTGTCACTCTGGCGTGGCTCCAGCAGCTTCATATAGGCGATGGCTTTCTCCTCCGAGTCAAACGTCTCCGGCTGTCTGGCCAACTCTTCCTGCAGTCGCTGCGCTCCCACAGCAGCGATTTCTGGTCCGATGTCCACGATTGTCAACTTGCTCACACGGTCTGGTTGGCGTGCTGCATAGGCTATGGCAGTAATGCCACTGATAGAGTGCCCGACAAGCACTGTGCTGCTCATACCTATCTCATCCACGAATGCTTCAAGGTCGAGCACGTAGTCCCTCGGCCCGTAGCTTGCAGCCCAACTGCTATCGCCATGCCCTCGCAGGTCCGGTACCAGGACATGGTAGTCTTGTCTCACCCTTTGAGCGAAGAAATCCCAGTAATGCGCATTACCGCACAGACCATGAAGGAGAAGCATCGCAGGGGCGCTTGGGTTGCCCCAATCTAGATAATGGACATTGAGGCTTTTGGCTGTAGTCCACTTGTCCTCGGCATCCAACACATCTTCCATCAATACACCCCCTGCGAGAAGTCCGCTTGACCCTACCTCCTACTAAGCCCGTGCAATGCGGAGGTTAGTCAAGGATACTGCTGCCGCCTCCAAGGCGCTTGCGGTGGCCAATTGGCACAACTCGCTCCGTGTTCCGCCAATCCTAGAAGCCTCCAGGCCGCCTCTGGCTCGATGTCCTCTCGTTGCGGTGCAAGCAGTTCCGTGAACGGCTGGACAGTACCGACCCTACAGCCGGCGCTAGGCTATGGGAATACCACTGTGGTGGTATTGCAGTCCAGGCAGGCTGACGAGCGAAGTGCTCGGCCCGTGTGTTTCGCTGGAAGTGGCCACCGCGTTGGCGGAGGCTTTGGGGCACCAGACGGGCCAATGACCGAGAGCAAGCACTGTCCCGCCCAGATTCGTCATGGGTGTGAACGTAGGATGTCACCGCAACCACCATCAAACCTTCTACTGGAGACTGCATCGCTGCTATATCAGAGCCTCCACCTGCCGACTGGGAACGAGACTTACTCTTGCTGCCTCTTGAAGCTGCGGAGCCGCTCTTTGTTGGTTCAGGGTACAGGTCTGCTGATGCTCCGTGGCTTCATGCCAGTTGGCAGATGTCAGGGGGGGTCTTCAACCGTTTCCCTTATGTAGCGCAGCATCTGGTTGACGCAGGCGATTGTCAACTCGGCCAGGTCCAGTCCCTTGGTGTCTCTTATCCTGTCTCCGGCGTACAGCGCCCTGAGGCTGCTGGGGAACTCATCATCAGCACGGTGGTAGATGAGCACGATCTCCACGCCCGGAAACATCTCCTTGGCTATCACCCACCCTTCACCGCTACCAAGCGGCTCGGCACTTCCGCCGACGTATTCGGCGAGACTGGACGCGTCCTCCACGTAGTCAAGAGCCGGCTTCCTGCGGTCCAGTTCACGCTTGAGGAAGGCATCGTGACTGGCGATCCGTCCTTCAATCTGCGTAATACTCAGGAGCTTCCTGTCAGTAAGACTCATACTTAGCAGTCTTCCTTCTGGACAACCATATCAACCCTGCAACCGAGGACGAGTAGCGCTAAGAGGTTCTACCCAACAGGGCGTAGACCTCCTTGCGTATGGTTTGATAGACTTGCTCCTCCAGGTCTCTTGAAGGCAACCGCTTGACCTTTCTGATGCCTAGACGGGAGGTTAGTTCGACGTAGCTGTCCACGGGCATCCCTTCTCTCTCGACCAGCTTGGCGCCACACCGCACAGCGCATGCATCAATCAGAATCCGCTTCTCGGCCGCTTCCATGATTTCATTGAGTTTCCAGGGGACTATTACAGCCGGAAGGCATCCGATCTTCATATCGCTGGGGTTCTCTTCCCATAGCCTGATGCATGCCTTGGATGCTGCGACACCTGTTGCGCAGCCACCGTAGCAGTTGAAAATCAATAGCTTGTATTTCACAGTTGCGCTCCTGAGTCCCGTACGTTGGAATCACCTGATCGTCAGTCGCGGGATCATTAGACGAGTAGTACTGAGCGACACTGGCCCACCTGCGGTATCGCCGCTCGTATTTGCCGTTGAACCGGGTCACCTCTTAGCTTTCCCCAAATCCATGTGTCGACAATGCCACCGGCTTGAACGGTGCACTCAATGCGCCTCTTCTACCTGGGCCAGTCCCCATCTCACCTTCCCCATGATTTCTTGAGCCAGTTGTGATACGGTTACAATCCCAGACGGGACCCCATTCTCATCGACCACTATTGCCATTTCAGACTTGCTGTCTTGTATCTGGGCAAGAAGCTCTCCCACCAACTCGCCTTCAGAGGCAAGGCAGACAGGACGGATGAAGCCGGCCACGGTGCTCTGCCTGTCCACCGAACCCTGGGCCAGTGCCAGAAGCACATCCCTGCTGGCGATCATGCCTGTCGGATTGTCAATGCTGTCCTTATAGGCAGGGTAGCGCGGGTGTGGTGTTTGGGCGTATGTCTCGACGAAATCGGCCAGCTTTGTTCTTCCCTCTACCCAAGCCGCCTCGGCTTGAGGGGTCATTATCTCGCGGACTGGGCGGTCTCCAATTGTGAGCACCTTTCTAAGCATGTCTGCCGAAATCTTATCTATCGTTCCTGACTCTTCCCCCATGGAGATGGCGATATGAGCCTCTTCTCTAGTCAGTAGTGTACCGGGCACAGTATATCCGCCGGTAAGTCTGCTGAACCACCCTGCAGTCCAGCTAAGCCCAAGCACGACAGGCGATAATACCTTGCACATCATGGCTATGGACTTGGCATAGCGTAGAGCAAGTCGCTCTGGATTGGCTGCGGCGATAGTCTTGGGGACCACTTTGACGAACACAAGTACTATCGTGCCCATCACCGCAATAGAGACAGGGGTTCCTACAGCTTCATTACCTATCAGCGAGACAATGAACATGCAGCCGAGTGCCACCACGATAGTCTCAGTGAAACTGAACCCCGTGAGAACGGTGGAAAGGAATTTCCCAGGGTCATCCATTATCCTTGCTACTCGCTTGGCTCCAGGATCACCGCTCTCCTCCAGGTGCCTCAGTCTGACCTTCTGCATACTTATGAAGGCAATCTCAGCGCTGGCAAAAAATGCGGCTGCCACAACAAACACGATGGTAAGCACCAGATATGAGACTTCAATCCCGGTCATAACAGTCCTCCCCTTCTCCGATAGTGTTTCCAGTGCAGGTATACAGCTTCAGAGGTGATTGGCAGCGCTGTCTGCGACCTGTGGAGGGCGCTTGCTATGGCCCGAAGTCTGACGAAGCACGGCGGCGCCACCTACTGAGATACTCATCGTAAGGATAGGTCCTGGATACATCCTCCTCGCGAAAAGGATACCTGTAGTCAGCACAGTACCGGAGTATTAGGTCGTACGCCCGGTTCAGTTCCTTCATAGTCTCTTCACAGCGGGCCTTTTCTTCATCCCTGCATTTGTCGGGATGGTACTGATGGGCCCGTTCTCGAAAATGCTGCCTTATTTCCTTGAGGGTTGCATCCCTACCCAGACCAAGAGTCTGCCTGGCTCGGTCTATTTCCTCGAAGCTTGCCATACCTACACCTGTCCTTGCCAACTGGTGGGCTCTCTAGTTGTTGCTAACCCCGGCATTGGCAGTAACTCGAGCGTCTTGACCATAATCAGTATACCCACGACCATCGCACTGATATCTCTGGACCGCATGAGAAGGATTTCCAGGGCCCCAACGCCGCCTTGTGGCTGGACCCCAGCAGGAAAGGTGCCAAGCGCCTATCGTCCAAGTTTATACATCAGCTCTGCTATTGCACCGGCTAGTGGATCTATCCCAACCGCGGGAGAATATGCGGTCTCGATCTCAGTCAGTCTGTGCAGCGGTATTCTCTCGCTTATGACCAGAGTCAACTCATTGACCATCCCCCTTATCATCCCCTCTGAGGCAAGCTGAGCTCCGATGAGGGTTCGCGATTCGCGATCAGCGACCAGCTTGCAGTGGACGGGCTTTCCCCCATACCGCTCTCGTGCGGCAACACCACTGCTCTTGGATGAGACGACATCCATTCCCTTCTCGCCGGCAAGCCTCTCAGTATAACCCACAGTCCCTACCTGATAACCAAAGACCTCTATCACGAAGGGTCTGAGTGTACCTTCATACGGAGTGGAATTCCCTGAAACCATGTTTGTACCAGCTATGCCACCCGTCTTGCCCGCAGCCAGCACCATAAGGTGCTGTATCTTTGATCCGGTAATACTCTCCCAATTCTCGATGCAATCACCAGCGGCATAGATATCAGGGTCGCTGGTCTGTAGATACCGGTTGACCAGTATGCCCCCTGTCTCGCCTATCTCTATCCCTGCTTGCCGGGCCAGCCCGACCCTGGGTCTGGCTCCGGTGGCCAGGAAGACGAAGTCCACTTCGAGCTCTCGGTCAGAGAGGCATATGCGCTTCTTGCCTGAATCAGTGGTTATGCTTTCTATACCAGCCGGAAGTACTACTTCGGCCCCGTTGCGGTTGATCACCTCCTCCAGTATCTTGCCCATGTCGTCATCCAGGTACGTTCGCAAGATATTGCGCCTGACCAAGAGGTAGACCTTGCTATAGCCTCTTGCCACAAGTGTCAGCATCATCTCCAGCCCGATTGCCCCTGCCCCGATGACAGCCGCACTGGTATGTCTTGGGAGAACCTTCTCCAGTTCTCTGCCATCGGCAATATTGGTGCTGAGGGTGTATTCATTGTACCCATCCAGCCCGGGAATGGCGGGAACAGAGGTGGCAGCACCAGGGCTCAAGAGTAGCTTGTCGTAGGAGTAGCTCCGGCCCCCGGCAACAATGCGCTTCTCTTCTCTGAAGATATCGGTGACTTCGGTCTTTAGATGAACGGTTATGTTCCTATCCTCAAAAAAATTGCCTGGGTAAAATATATCATCCCAACCAGCGACACCTCTCAGCACAAAGGGCGGCTCACAGGGTGCGTAACCAATCTCGCTCTGGGTGCTGAAAATGTCTATCTCGGCTTCCTTGTCCTGTTGACGAATCTGCCCCGAGGCACTCCTGCCAGCGGGACCGGCCCCAACAATGCAGACTTTCATACTCTCTCCTCTCCTTTTGCTACAACCAAGATCCGCGACAACCTTCAGTAGGCGTCTCTATTGCTCATGGTCAGTCACCCCTGCCTGCCCCTGATTATGAAACAGCCCGGAAGCCTGGGCGACAGGCCCCACAAGCCAGTGGACTGCGACTGGACCCCGTTTGCTGGGCACGACTTATGGAGTCGCTCTGCAATGCGTCGGGGGCCTCTCGCCCATGTACTGAAGCGGACCACGTGGGCGAGCTAGCGAATCAGGGGAGCCGGACAGTCAGGGCATCGGGCAGTTTTGCGCTCTGTCTCATGGTACCACCTTTGGGCAAATTCTGAGGGCCGCACCGGCTAGGAGTGTGTCCGAGTAACACTTGAGCCAAAGCTAACCGAGACGAAAAAACGATCTCGCTCAGGCACGACGTCAGGATTGCTCCGACAGGCTCCTAGTCGGCCACCACCTCCTTGATCTCTGGGATTGCGTCTTGCAGTTCTTCCTCCAGTATGGCCAGAGTTGCCTCCTTCGGTGGTCTGTCATGTCCGGTGGCGTAGATCTGCACCTTGACCACACCGTCTTTCACGCCGAGCAGCACGACCTCGGTACCGCCAAAGGCTGGTCTCAGGTTGTCTATCACCTTCTGCACCCTGTCTCGCATGACCTGCTCCTTCATATTCTCGGCCAACGTTTGCCTCGCCTTGCCCGATTCATATCATTCGTAATGCTCCAAGAGGACATGCACCCAAGCATAGGCGACAGCCTACACACTTGTTCTCGATATGCATAGGGAAGTCATACGGTTCCTCTTGGATGAACGCCTTACGTGGGCACGCACCAGCAGCGGCGCAGATTCCACAATCACATCTCTCCGGGTGGCACTTGCCGAAGTCTATCGATGGGACTGGTCTGATAATCACCCCGGATCACCCCTTCGCAGGCTCAGCTCCCTTGTTGCTATTATGGCGCTTCCTCCCGAAGCCCATAAAGGAGCAAGCCGTCCACCTGAGACATTGCCAGCCGCTGTTCCTCCTCGAGAAGCTGTAGATGGACCAGCGTCTCCCGCATAGCCATCACCCGGTTAGTGTAGTCCATGTGTTCCCACGGTCCCACTGACCAGTCTATTTGACGGGCTATCTCCCAAGGACTCGATTGATGGTGGCGGGTGGCTGACATAACCTGATTCAGGCGCTGCTCATGATGCTGCAGCAGTCCTTCAACTCGGCGTCGTAAGCCGCTGAAGGGCTCCCCGTGGCCGGGCAGTACCAGGTCAACGTTCAGCAAGCTCACTCTCTTCAGGGACTCCAGATACAGCTTCAAGGGATTCTCACTGGTAAGGAGGTTCGGGTCAATGTGGCTGGTGATGTCCCTGAGCACGTGGTCTCCTGAGAAGAGTAGCCTGTTCTCAGGATCGTACAGGCACACATGGCCGGGGGTGTGTCCTGGGGTCAGAATGGCCCTGAGTCGCCCATCTCCCACAGGCTCGTCGTTCCCCTCCAGCACGATATCGGGAGAGACTTCGCTGGAGAAGAGCCTTCTGCCAAAGCCGACCAATTGATTGAACCCTTCCATATCCGATTCCTTCAGTCCAAGATACCTTGCCCGGCCAAGCACCTGCTCAGTTGACGTAAACTCCTTGAAGAACCGGGTATTGTCCCAGTCCCTTCGATGCATGATGACCTTCATGTCTGAGATGGCTTTGAGTGATTGTGCCAGACCGAAATGGTCGGGGTGTGCATGGGTAATGAGCAAGTATCCTATGTCCTTCGGAGACAATCCTAGGTATGATAGTTGCCCGCACAGCGAATCTAAGCACGATGCCTCTCCGAAACCGCTGTCCACTAGAAGCCAGCCTCCTGCCTGTTCCACCAGGTAACTGCGCGTGCTGCCACCCATGGCGTCCGGTGGCACGTAGCCCGGAGGAAAGGGTATCTCCAGCATGTAAACACCTTGAGCGACCTTGATTGGCTCCCTGTTCATGACCTCACCTTCTCTCCCTGGCTAGAGCACGTACAAAGCTCCTCGTTAAACACCACGACAGGCTGTAGCAGAAGGGCCATGTGTACTTGTCTCATGCCTGACTCCTTTCCTTGGTTATGATGGGCATATCATGTATACCATCGGTTGCGGCAACCGGCGAGGCCGTCAGCCCATCATCCTTGTAGAAGGCAGGCAAGCTAGTGCAGGAATGCCACTGGCCTGAATCCGTAAGGGGCCGCCAGGGTGCCTGGCCTTTGGAGGGACCATGCGCAATGCCTGCCGAGCGGGGGAGAAGGGAGTAAAACCTCGCGCCTAGCCTGCCTGCCAAACCTCTAACCTTCCTGCCATCGATCAACGATTCCGCTCGTCCAGCCCGCGACGCCTGGACTTCGCCATCCTGGCACGGTGGGCCAACGCCCTGCAGCCGAACACGTTCGCAGTATCCGTTACTCGCCGAGCAAGTTGAAAGCTCTAGGCAACTTTGGGCGTTTCTCCAGGATGCAACTTCTGCCACTTGTCGACGAGCTCCTCTCGGGTCTCTGCATGGTCTGGATCAGGAATGCAGGCGTCCACCGGACATACCTCTGCACACTTAGGTGATTCGGCGTTGCCCACGCATTCCGTGCATTTGTCAGGGTCGATCACGAAGATGGTCTGACCCTCCGAGATCGCCCCGTTGTCGCACTCCACTTCGCAGGCGCCGCAGGCGATGCAGTCGTCGGTGATCTCGTATGCCATTTCCTGTCCTCCTTGCTTACTCTATTGGTCGCTACATCGGTAGAAGCCCGCATGAGCTGGAGCCATACGTGCGCCACGCATCTGCCGAGGCATGGGCTCCGGGCCTAATCCCGGGCTGGGAAGATAGATAGTATTGAGTCTGCATTGGCCGAGCAGATGTCTGTGCCAAATGCTGAATCTGCAGCTTCTACCTGCCAACTGTGACTTCAGCCCCGACGTCCTCTACGATGCTCTGGCACCTGGCCACATGCTCGTCTGACGTTCTGGGGGCGTTCTTCATGGGGTATCGACGCCCCAGCCGGCTCCACTTGGCCTCGCCCCAGACGTGGTAGGGGAGCAGCGAGACCTTCTCAGCACCGATCTCCCTGGCAAACAGGGCTACTCTCCTCAGGTGTTCCTCGGAATCGTTGTAGCCCGGTATCAGTGGGACCCTTACCCATGTCCTCACCTTGGATGCCGTTTTCCTGGCGTTCTCCAGGATGAGCCTGTTGCTCTTACCGGTGGCCTTGCGGTGCTGCGTGGGGTCCAGGTGCTTGATGTCGTACAGGGCAAGGTCAACGTAGTCGAGCACTCTGTCCATGGCCTCCCAGGGCGCATAGCCGCAGGTGTCCAGGGCAGTGTGGAAGCCTCGTGCCTTACATGCTTTGAGCAGTTCCAGGGAGAACTCCCATTGCATCAGGGGTTCGCCACCTGAAAGGGTCACGCCACCACCGGAGTTCTCATAGAACAGCTTGTCGCGCTCGACTTCCGCCATTACCTCGTCCAGCTTCATGTAGGAGCCGGTGATGGATATGGCACCCGTGGGACAGACCGTTGCGCAATCGAGGCACAGGTTGCATCTGGAGCGGTTGATTCGCCTGCCCTTGCTGTCGACGACGATAGCGCCAGTGGGGCAGGCGTCCTGGCACCTGCCGCACCTGGTGCACTTCAGGTCATTGGTCACTATCTCGGGGTAGTCGTGCCAGGACTCCGGGTTGGAGCACCATCGGCAGCGCAGGGGGCAACCCTTGAGGAATACCGTGGTTCTGATGCCGGGGCCGTCGTGGATGCTGAATCTCTGTATGTTGAAGATCAGGCCGACTGTGGCTGAGGCCTTTCTCTGATTCGTTTCGGCAAGTGTTGCTAAGGTCATCTTTCAGAATCACCGTGGCTCAAAGCCCCGCCCAGGCAGCCATTGACCGTGACCCCTTCCTGCTACACGTGGTGCAATACCTCTATGCTGGAGCCCAAACGTTGGCCCAGGACAAAACCCTGCATCCCGATCCCTCGCATTTGTTTCCCGAAGGTGAAGCGACGCCGATATCGAGCTTACAGAGGTGAGAATGCGTCTCATTGTCACATTCTACAGTTATCATGCACTGTTGTCAATATGCTCCGATATATGGCTTGACGTGAATACAAGCCCCTGTCCTGCTTCGACAGGCCTCTCTTCCATGAAGTGGGATGATGCGGCATTACCGCCCTCCTCAGTCTGTATCTGTTACAGTGTTGCCCTGACAGCCGCACCACATTCATAGGGGAACATAGCTGGGGCTGTGCGCAAAAAACCTTGAAGTGCAGATCCTGTTCACTCTCGGCGGGCCAGGCTGGCTCTGGCCAAGGCGTCCATGTGAGTATCTTGGCTCGCCTACCCGGCTTCAGGCAGCGACAGAGATTTCCAGAAATCCTCGTAAACATCATTCAGGTTGTGGGCGAATATGTACTCGCACTCTTGAAAGTCGTAGCCCATCTTGAGGCTATCCAGAGAAAGACTTCGCACCTGGAACTGCAGTCCTTCAAGATAGGCGACGATGTCCCTGACGGATTGGCCCAGTTGACTCAAGAACCCATGATGGATTTCGCAGAGTATCATAACGCTTCTGTTCCGCAGGGTTTCTTCGGCACCCTTAAGGACCAGCAATTCACTCCCTTCGCAATCCATATTGATCAAGTCAAGACTTTCTATTCCTACGTCAGCCACGAACCTGTCTATAGTGGTACTAGCAACCTTGCAGCTACCAGCCCCTTGCTGAAAGGCGATTCCGCTGGAAAGCTCCTTTCTGTAGATTACGACCCTCCCCACTTGATCGGTCAGCGCCACTTCCTGGGCCTTCACATTGTCCAGCCCGTTCAAAGACAGGTTCGCCGTAAGTGTCCTGAAGTATTCAGGTAGTGGCTCGAAGGAGTAGAGCGTGCCTTCCTTGCCGATCTCCTTCCCCATGACTACAGTGCTGATACCGATGTTCGCGCCGATGTCCATGGCCGTAATTCCTGGGCGGGCCACCAATTGCAGGAATTCAGTCTCTGCTCTTTCATGGGGATGGTCTCTCAGGTATTCCCTGAACGTGGGGGAACCATAGACAAACGATTCCATCTATTGAACCACCAGTCCTCGCGACTTGCTGGAGAATTGAAATCCTTTCAGCGGCTTCGTCGAGGGAGCCGGAGGGCGGCACGCATGCATCCATCCCGACGTGCCTCCAGCGATGTGCACGTGCGACAATTGGGCCAACGCTAACCGAAACGGAAGAACAAGCTTTGTCGGGTGCTGCACCGGGACCAATCAAAGAGGCTTGTGTGACTGCATGGGCGCAGGGTGAGGCTCGAACTCCGTGGCGTCGGCTGAAATCCCCAGCTTGCCGAGTTCCTTGAGCACCTTGGCGGGGTCACCGCCATCTTGCTCAGGAGGTCTCCTAGCTCCCACCTGGAGAGGGAGGCCGCCTGCGAAGGGGCCTCTCGCTCCAGCGTGCGTTCGCTTACCAGCCAGACCAGCTTCCCCCTATCAACGACCGGCAGTCGCTGTACCTCATGGAACCCCATGATCTTACCTGCTTCCACCGTCGGGGTATCACCGGATACCGTGATGACGCTGCTCGTCATAATGTCACGTACACCCACCTGGCATACGCTCCTTGCCCGCTGATCATTCGTGGCCCGCTACGACAGAGTCTTGATGAACAACGCGCCATCTCAGACACAGATGCTTAGCCTCCTCCATCGCTGCAGGTTGCAACGTCACATGCAAACGTCAACCTGCTTGGGGTGCGCCACACTCCTTGCCTATCTCACTTACGCTCATCCTTCCGCCTACGGCAAGTCGCCCCTGGGCCGGAAACACAGCTTCTACAGATCCTCCTCGCCATCCCTCCGATTGCTGTCTGTTGCCTTCTTCTCTGCTTCAGCAATCGAGCCATACCCTATTTGCTGAAATAGCAGGTTGTACCGCTCTTCTGCCAGATTCCTCCCCTCCTTCTCTGCTTTGGCGATATGATCAAAGTAGAGCCCCAAGGTCTTGTCAGAGTAAGTCTCCAGCTCGCTGGCAAGGTAGACTCTGAAGCCAGGTCCACCTTTGAAGGTATGGGGATATTCCTCCGATAGCCTCTGCATCCAGCAGGCTTCGATTTCAGCAATATCATTGATGACCGGATTGGTCTTCAGAGGAGGTATGCTGTTGTCCATGCGGGCATACTTCTCGGCCAGGAGATTCCTGCCGTTGGCCTTAGCTTCGTGCAGGTCCTCAAGATACGATTCCAATATTTCTGTGGACAGAACGGAGTGGGTCATTCCCCTCATAACCTTGAAAGTTTCAGGCCGGTCCTTACACAGGGATGGTTCGGAGGTCTTGACCCGTTCAAACATGTCGAGCTCGATTGCGACTATGGACTTCAGTAGCTGTTGACGGCCTGTTTGCCCGGTTGTCATCTCCCTATGCTCGCTTGGGCAGAACCGCCAGCAGCGCTGCCTTGCAGATTGCCTCAGGCCTGTCGAGAGCAGATGCTGTACCCAGACCCAAACCGGTTGCCAGCTCACTGAACTCAGCTTCCCAGTTCTCCGTAGCGTAGTTGAACTCAATTCTGGCGTTGTACTTGCTCTCCAGTCTGCCCACCACCTTCTCGGCAACCGAATGATCCTCGGAGTAGCGTTCCAGAGGGCCCCAGACGCTGTCACCCTGGCTGTCAATCCACCTTTGCATATCCCCCAGAAATGCATCATAGGCTACGATGCATCCCATTACACCTTCGGCTACTCTCGTGTTTAGCTCTCTCCCTGCTTTCATTGCCAGGACCTCTTCCTCCGTCACCCTTCACCCCCTGTCTTTGTCGAATTCGTATTTATTTCAGCCTCGACGATTGCCTCTTCTCCGAATCTTCGCCTTCTTGGAGCCTCGCCAAGCGAGAAGCCAGGATGCGTCCAGAATGAGTGCCCCCTCTTGTGGCTGTGCGAATTCCCTACGCAGAGGAGTACTCTCAACCTTTCTCTATACGTCCCATTCGCCCCGACGTGCCTTCTCTGAAGCCTCCGCGAGCAATTCCTGCAGCAAGTCCTTGGCCTCCACCCCGAACCTTGGGGCGCGCTTGGCTACCAACGCGCCGAAATCGGCCATGCAGGTGCCACCGCCTGTCTGGCTGGTTGAAGTCTGGCAGTAGAGCGAGAACATGGCACGTGACCTCAGGTCGTCCAGTATCTCGTTGTCTTCCTCGCTCAATTCATGACTTTGACTCAGCCATTCTTCAAGACTGTTCATCCACACTCTCCTGGTTGACCTGATTACGCCCGGGCATTAGGTGGCAGCAGTGGGTGCCTGCCTGGCCCTGCGCCGTGAAGAGGGTCCTGTCCCTGCCCCAAGTCGCTGCAAGGAGGCAGGCCCGGCGTTGCCGATGTGCAGGCGGAGCAAAGAAGTACTATGCCGACGATGGGGCCTTGCTCTGGGGAACACGGACACGCATCCTGGCGATGTGCATCTCTGGACCACGCAACTCGGGTATGACGATGCAGCGATCTCGGTCCTCCACTCGGCGATTTCCTGCATCTGCCTATTGCTTCTGCTGCCTCACCCAGATCCGGTGCATCTTCTCGCCGCTTTCTTCATAGCAGCGGAATCCTGTGGAGTCTACCTCCTCCAGCGCGACGTTGTTCTCTCCCCATACCTCCAGGAACTGACTGAGCCAATGCTTGAGGTGTGCTCCACCACCGAAGTAGACCTTAGTCCACCACTCACCCTTCTCGTCCACACGCTCGACTACCCGCTCTTCCTCGGCCATCCTCTGTTGGATAATGTCGTCTTCCCTCACGGCTATGCCAGTCCTCATGTTAACGGACACTGTCGGCAACTACACATGAATGAACGCCGGGCGAGGTTATCCGCGCTGTTGCAGCATTGCCAGGTACTCATCGGCGTACTTGCCGTCCTTTGCTCCCTCAAACATGTCCCCCCGCTTCACTTGCTCCAGGGCCAGGTACTCACTGACCGCCATGCCGACGGATGCTCCCTGGGATGCCGCCGTGATGAGGTGCCGGTGACATCCCGTGATCTCGCCGCAGGCGAACACACCCGGCTTGTCAGTCATCATTTGCTCATCTACGCTCACAAACGCTCCCGACATCCCGATTCCTGCCTTCTGTACCAACTGCGTATCCGGCTCTGTGCCGACACAAATGACCACCCAGTCGATCGCTACCTCTTCCTCTTCGCTCGTCTTGTTGTTCACCAGGACTGCCGACCTGACCTGACTATCACCCCTTATTTCCTTCACCTCAGTGTCATAGCGGATTTCGATGCCCTCCGCCTGCAGCCGCTTGACCATGGCAGGATATGCTCTGAGGGATTCCCTTCGATGGATCATGGTGGTCTCACTGGCTACGCCCTTGGCCAGCAGGGCACTCTTGGCGGTGGTATTGCCCCCGCCGACAACCAGGACCCTTTTACCGGCAAACTTCTCGAAGTCGCGCTTGGCATAATAAGAAACGCCTTTCCCCACATGTTTTTCCTCCCCAGGAACGCCGAGCCTCTGCATGGTGCTTCCCGTGGCCAGGACGATTGCCTTGGCACGGTATTCGTTTGCCTCTGTAGTTACGACCATGCTCTGTGCATCAACGCTTATTACTCTTTCTGCCCTGAGCTCTGCCCCTACGCCAACAGGCGGAGGTGAGGTCACCTGTTTCTCCATGTTCTCGAGCAGCGTCGCGCCGTCACCAGGCAGGAAACCCGGGTAGTTGGTGACTGTGTAGGCGATAGCGCCCTGCCCGCCGGGCCAGGCTGCTTCCAGTACCACTGTGCTCCAGCCATCCAGCTTGGTGTAGATTGCCGCTGACAGCCCCGCGGGGCCAGCTCCCACGATTACCACGTCTCGTTCTTCCATGATCGACCTCCTTCTCAGTGTTTCCCCAATTGGGGCTTTCAGCCCGCCAGCTTCCTCAGTCCCACGTTTGCCGCCACCAGGATGGAGTCCCACACCGGGGCGAAAGGTGGGGAATAGCTCAGGTCCAGCCGGCTGATCTCCTCGATGGTCAACCGGCTTTGCAGGGCGGCGGCGAAGACGTCTATCCGCTTGGCAACCCCCATCTTGCCGATCATCTGGGCGCCGAGCAGTCTCCCTGTCTTCTTGTCCATCGTCAGCTTTATGGTTATGTCTTCAGGTTCGGGATTCGGATAGCTTTCGCCGTGGGACGGATGTGCTACGGTGGAAGTGGCGAAGTCATAGCCCTCGGCGGAAGCCTCTGCCGCGCTCAGGCCGGTGCGGGCAACTGTCAGGTCGAATATCTTGGAGACTGCGGTCCCCACGATGCCCTTGAATACTTCGTTTCCGCCCGAGACATTCTCACCGGCAATCCGGCCCTGTTTGTTGGCAGTGGTGCCGCGGGGGATGTACACGTCTTTGCCCGTGACAAGGTGCTTCTGGCCCACACAGTCGCCTGCCGCGAAGATATCCGGGTTACTGCTTTGCATGGTCTCGTCAACAACGATGGTCCCGTTGGCCGCCACCTCGAGCCCGGCCTCCACGGCCAGGGCTGAGTTGGGTCTGGAACCGGCAGCCAGCAGGATGAGGTCGGCGGGGCAGGTGCTGTTGTTGAGGACGACTGCCCCTGTTCTGCTTCCGCTGGCCCCTTCGAATCCCTGGATTACAGCCTCCTTGACAAGGTTCACGCCCTTCTGCCGCAACTCCTCCTCCACCAACTCGGCCATATCGTCATCGAACATTCTGAGGATACTGCTCCCCGGCCGCTTCATAACCGTCACATCAATGCCCCTGGCCTTCAGGGCATCTGCCATCTCCAGACCTATGAGGCCGGCGCCAACTATGACTGCAGTCTTCGGTCCTGCTTCCTTGATGAAGTCCTTGAGGACCACGCCGTCGTCTGCAGTCCTGATCACAAAGACGTTCTCCAGACCAGCCCCGGGAAGATCGGGCCGTACAGGAGAAGCGCCGGTGCATATGGCCAGCTTGTCGTAGCTGAGCCTGGTCTCCTCTGCTTTGTCCAGATTCCGGGCAAGGACCGTGTTGCTGGCTGCATCTATCCCGATAACCTCATGGCGCGTCAGGACTTCGATGCCGCGCTTTTCCTTGAAGAAGGCTGCATCGTGCACCACCAGCCCTTTGACATCTTTGACCAGGTCAGCCACAAAATAGGGCAGCCCGCAGCTTCCGTAAGAGACAAAGGACCCTCTCTCCAGGACAGTCACTTCCATGTCCGGCCGGTTCCTCTTGGCCCGGCTGGCTGCGCTCATCCCTGCAGCCACCCCGCCTATTACCACAAACCTTTGTGGCCCGACTCTTGGCATGTCTTCAGCCATATGCCTCCTTCTTATTCGCCCTTTCGAGCAGCCATGCTCAGCACGCCATCAGGTACAGGTTCAACACAACCATAACAGTGCACACGTCGTAACCGCAACTGCAGGCCCTGCAGGGCGAACCGGATATTGTTCCTGCCAGCGCGGCCACGGCGGTCCCCCACGGCTCCACCGCTGCTGTGCCAGCGTCTGCACCCAGATCACTCCTGCGGAACCTCCAGCGGTTCCCACTCAACCAGTATCCTGCCCGCGGGTCCCCGTGTCGCATGTTGCCCCGAGCACTGCCTCGCTGTCCTGAGGACCTCAGCCGGCACGTTTGCCTCATCGGTCCGAATCGATCCTATGGTCTTCCACCCGCACATCTGACAGGATATCTCAAAGGTGACCTCTGATTCTGCCATTCCTCCCTCCTCTCAATCTGCATCGGCGTGCAGTCCCTGCGCTATGTCCACCGCGCGCTGACTCGCCACAATAGCTCCGTCGAGGTAGGCGCACATCCCGTGAGTCTCACAACCCGTCTCTTCTCTTTCCTTTCTGGCCATAGCCTGATACCTGGCCAACTGGTCCCGGAGCCTGTCAAGTACGATACTCAACATTCTTTGTTCTGGGAAGCGCGGTCGCCCATCCGAGCTGCGGGGCACCGGGGGCAACCATGCCACAGCCCCGGCCTCAACGCCGTGGAGAACTCCATGACCTCTTGTCGCAGGTCCGTCCATGTCTGTGCCTCCTCTCAGGCGTTACCCTGCTTCGGGACCGGTTCCGGAAGTCAGTACCGCCTAGATCCTGCAAATGTCTCTTCGCGACAGGCCAAGCCCTTTCCAGGACGCGGTCCATCGATGTAACGAATACCAGCGGCCGGCTATGCGGACTGCGAGCATCGCTCGCAGGTGGTGGTCCATTAGCTCGGTGTCCAAGAACACTGCGGTCTCCTCTCTCTCGGGGATACCTTCGACCTCCACACAGCATCTCGCGGCCTCGGGTGGCATTGCTGTTCTCTCCGCAGGCAGTTTCACGCAGCGCATGCTGCTCCGAAACAGCCACGGCAGGGCCGCCCGCACGCGGGATCGCCGTTTTTCTGGTGCTACGCGGTAGATTGGCCGGCAAGCGATGTCTTCAGCAGCCTCGTGCAGGCCTGGCCGCACCTGGACTACTTTCAATCCCCGGGCGGCCCGGCAAGCCTCGTGCAGGTCATGCGCAGCTCCGGCATCGGGTATCTCTTGGCAATTCATCGTGAGCAACCATTACTCGGTGACTATGAGTCTTCGAAATGCTCCTGAAGACCCCCGGACGGCTGTTCAAAATCAACTCTCTCAACACGCCGTTTGTTGCTGAGGATCAAATGGGGAACGACAGGACTGAGAAGAAACTCGCATCTGCGGATAATGGCCTTCTGGCGACTGCCGCAGCGAGCTACTCCCACCCGTGCCTACGTCCCCTGCGCCGAAAGCCTCTGGGCCCTCTGTGCCTGGCCGCACCCAGGTGTCCACCGCTGCGCATTGCCCGGGGCGAGACGGTAGGCGGTATATTGGGCGCGGCGTAGCTTTCCCCAGCACTCTTTTCAGGGATGTCCACCCCCATAATCTGGCACACTTGAGCCGTCACTTCTGGCCCACCAGTGACACAACCGTCGCACGGCGCCCTACCCTCGGCGACAGCCCTGGCAAACTCCCCACATGACCGGTATCCACATTTCTGGTCATCAAGCTTGGGCAGGGCCTCATAGATTTGCCTGGTCTTCTTCTTGGCTTCCTCGGTTTTCGTCATCAGCAATCTCCCGCCTGAATTCAGGGGACAATCGCCGTACCGTCTCTTGGCTCAGCAACTGGCTCCCACGTGGTCACACGGCTGGCGTCTTCAGTTAACCTCAGTATCCTCATCTTCTCTCTGCCTCCGCTCGCTCCTCTGCCTGATTTCCGCCAGAGCCTCCTCCACTCTGTAAGATGTCAGTCTGGGATACACATCATCTCTCACCACAACCACAGGGGCCAGAACGCAGCAGCCCACACAGGCGACCCTGTCCAGGCTGTATTCCCCGTCTGTGGTGACATCGCCAACCTTTATGCCCAACTCGCGCTCCAGTGCCTCCAGGACGAGCGCCCCCCCTTTCATATGGCATGCAGTGCCCATACAGACCTTGATGTGGTTTCTCCCTATAGGCGTGAAACGGAATTGGTTGTAGAAAGAGGCGACTCCGTATACCCTGCTGGAGGGAATCCCCAAATAGTCAGCAACCTCCATCATCCCTTCTCTGGGCAGATATCCCAATCTCGCCTGCATCTGCTGCAAAATAGGAACAAGGCTCGCACTGTCTGCGCTATGGGCGCCCAGCACCTCTCCTATCTCTTTGAATAGCTGCTTGGTTGTCTGCATCCTTGTAGCTCATCTATCATTCTTTGCGGTGCATCATCGGCCCCTGGTGCCGCCGTCACCCTGCTGCAGAATGCTCCCCACACGCTCCGTCAGCGCCAGGTAGCTCCTGTGCCTCGAGTCTCTGCAAAAGCTCGTATGAACACCTCGGGGATCGGGGTATCCTGCTCCAGCCCGAGCTTCATTCTGGCGTTGTTGTACTCTATACTGCCAAAGGATTCATCCGGGCCGAAGGCCAGGCTCAGGGCCTGTCTCATGGTCTCCAATGCCTCGTATAGGTCCGGAGGGTTCCACATGGGCACTGCCAGGGAGAGCCAGGTATACTTCGAGGCCATTTCCTGCCCGTAGTTGTCTCGGAGCCAATCGGAACACAACCTGTCAATCTGAGCGCCGTTCATGTCGCCCCCCAACCAGGCCTTCGAGCGTAGTCAAGCAGCAACTCCCGCAGCCCATCAAAGCTCGACCTTCCCGGCCCCAGTGTGATGTGACGGGTCCCGTGGTATGCGGGGGGTACCGGCTTGCCAAACTGTCGTTGCTCTCCGCAGTACTTGCACACCCCGCATCGGCTCTCGTCGATAACCCAGTGGTGTGCTCCAAACGGAGAAGCATTGCAGCGCCAGTTCGTCGACTCGTAGTACTGGCTCCACGCCTTCGCAGCCTGCTGCGCTGGAGAGTTCTCCTCTTCCATAACGCCAGCGGGTTGCATGGCAGATACCTTTCGTTTGCCTATTGCTGTCTGCACTTGGCAGCCTCTTTTACATCCAGATTGCAGGCCGATTGAGAACGAGTCTCATTCTTACCTAACATTTTAGGCCACATCCCCCGCTGTGTCAAGAGCCCAAACGACCCTGATGAACGGTATCTACCGCCGCGAAATAGCGAGACGGAGGTCCGGCCGAGACCCAGGTGTGCCGCCAAACACTCGCGGTGGCGGTCCCTTGGGTTCTCAGAGACTGGTGCCGGTCGGGCGAAGTCCAGCCTGATCAGCGCCCCTGGGAAGTCTCGGGTCGCCGAAAGCCACCACGAATCACCGGACGCTTCCTCGATGGAACATCGATCAGCGTGCTACTCAGCGACCGGCGATCTTGCCCAGGCGCAAGCCTGCAAGAACCATGGCTGTATAGGTGACACAATTGCCTGCCGGCTACTGTCCGCTGCTCGGTGGTGACGTATGTATGATCGCTGCCGGGCCGGCCACTGACTCGGGAATGAACTCTGGGGGCTTGACCTGTTCCATCGTCACTGCGCCAGGGGAACAAATGTTCATGCACAGGGCGCACCCCACACAACGGTCTTCGTCGATTACTGCCTTCTTGGTGGAGTAGCCGGGCAACTCCTTCATCTCTATGGCGCCAAAGAAGCACCGCGGTACGCATTCCTCGCAAGCATCGCACTTGGCATTGTCGACCCTGGGCAGAAACCTGCTGGGTGCAACCGCCTGAAGGTAATTCCCTGCTCGAATGGTGGGATTGAGAACAAGGCAGGCATCCCCGCAGCAATAGCAGATGAACTCCAGGGCATCCATCGAGGATATATTAGTGACCGTGGGCGCGAGGCCCGCGTCAGTGGCGTTGACTGATACGGTCATGGCTTCGTCGGCCGAGACCTTCCTGCCACTGCCTCGGAAAAGGTCGTACTCAGCCCTGCTCCCGAACTGTGTGCAGGTAAAGGTGGGGTGGTGACACGGATGGCCTTCCACCGACTGTGCCCCCACACGGCAGCAGCAGTTGCGAACGCTTATCAGGTCCTTGTTGGCTTCTATTATCGACTCGATGCTTTCGTATGGCAGCAACTCTACGCCAGCCGGCGCCGTCTTCAGTGGCAGGATGAACCTCAGCGCCGGGGCCTCCAGCATGGTCAGCTCGCTGGCGATCTCTTCCCACCATCCGGCCTCATAGAAGTCCATCCATAGCCTGCCGATCCCCGCAGGGATGTACTCCGGTGCACTCGCCAGTATGTTGTCATGAAGCGTTCCCAAAGCCCCGGGATAGCGATACCCTTTCCTTGACTGGACTACAAGCCCTCTCTGCGCCAGCTCCAGTATCTTCTCCTGGACTGCCTTCTCGTCCATGTTGAGCTTGGCTGCTACATCAGCATTGGGGGCGGGCAGTTCCAGAAGGAACCTTGCTTCCTCCGGCGTCATGGCCAGTTCGAGAATGCGATGCAGCAACTCCGAGTCTGGTTTCCTGTTCTTCTCTGCGAGTTTGACATATGCCGGGTCCGTAGCCATGGTGTGTCCACTCCTTTCTGCCCTTGCAGCGGGCCTGCCTGGCCCTGCAGCCCTGGGCTGACGACCAATACACTGTCTTGCTCAGCCGTTAGAGTCTTCGGCGGCAGGCTGCCTCTCCAGTATGATCTTGGACTCCTCGAAGTCTACCTCGGTCACTCGACCTCGGACGACCTCCTGTTCCCCAAACAAGCTCTGCAGGTGTACGTCCTCGCCTTTCACTTCCATGAGAGCGATATCCCGAAGGATCGGCTGGTCGTTTTTCGCTGACCAGTAGGCAGTAGCAAGACACATCCTAATCACCCCCGCATGCTATGTTGCAGCCGTCTCCACCTCTTCTCCTGCCGGTGAATCCAGCGCCAGCCAGTCACCAAGAACGTCCAGTATACGCTCCATATCCCTGGCAGCCTGCCTTCCCTTTACTGTCTGTCCCTTGAAGCCGGCGTCAAAAACGGCGCTATCATACCTGATGTACCCGGCGACGCGAATATCCTTCTTCCGCAATTCGCCCTCAAGTTGCCGGGCTGTGAGGGCCGACGTGACTTTGTTAGTGACAGCCCATACGTTGCTGAGACCAATGCCTTTGGTCAGACTACTGATCCTCCCTGCAAGCTGTAGAGACTCGAAGGAGGGCTCCACTACCACAATCACGGCGTCTATACTGGTCTCCACACCTCTGCCGAAATGCTCCACCCCGGCTTCCATATCTACGATAGCCACGTCCTTTTCTTCCAGGTGCAGTTTCCCCAGGAACTCCCGGCTCACCACCCCCATGGGACAGGCGCAGCCCTCCAACGACTGGTGTATCTTCCCTATGCAGACCAGGCTGAGGCCGTTCTTTCCACGGATGTACTCGGAAGGGATGTCTCCGACCTGTATGTGGCTCTGCTTCATCACGTTCATTTCGGGTTCAGACCCTTCCGATGAGAACATGCTCATCATGGCGCGCTGGACCGTTCGCTTGCCTCCCACCAGTTCCATGAGCGGTGTCGGCGCAGACTTGAATCCGAGCATTCTGTACAGGCTTGAGTTCGATTCGTCCGAGTCAACGACCAGTACACTGAAGCCTCGCCTGCGCATGGCATTTGCCAGGAGGACCGCTACCACGCTCTTGCCGCTTCCTCCTTTGCCACAAACAGATATTTTCATGACAACCCCCTTTGCGGACGGTGCTTGGATTCCTGGGTTGCGCCGGTTGCCCAAGAGCGAGAATCCCCATCGGACCGACCGATTTCACGGCTTCGCCTGTCTTCCATGCATTCGCCTAAACACCGATTATCCCGGTCACGCGTGCACTCGGGGCACATGCCCTCCAGGTACAACACAGCTTTTCGGACCTCGAATCCCAGGTTTTCTCTCACCTCGCCCACAAGCTGGGCCACAAGAGGACTCTGGAAGTCGAACACCTTTCCACAACCCTGGCAAATCATATGGTAGTGGTCGGATTCGGGTCTTATCTCGTAGTAGCAGCGCGTTCGGTCCAGTCTCCGCTCTTCAACAAGTCCCAGCCTTCTGAACAGGTCCAAAGTGCGATACACCGTCGCCAAACTGACACGCCAGCCTCTGGCATTGGCAAGGTGATACAAGTCCCTTGCATCGATATGTCCGGGCGTTTGGCGCAACAGTTCGAGTAGTAGCCGCCTTTGCGGCGTGGCCAGTATCCGCCTGCTGTCGCCGCCGTTGTCGAGAACGTTTCTCATTCGCAACAATGATACTACCGGCACACTTCGATGTCAAACCCTGGGTTGATTCCAGGATTTCCCACCTCAGTGATGGGCTGCCGCCCGCCAATTAGGTAGAACGCTGGATCCCGACAGCCGGACGGGCTGGTCCGGGGGAGGGCAGAATGCCGCAATCAAGGACTGCCGTGTATTGCAATGGCGCTTCATGCCGTGGGAATGCAGCGGGCGTCGTTCTGCCGTCACCTGTCGTGGGACCTGTAGACCTTTGGTCCGCCTCTGTGCCGTTTGACCTTCCTGGCTTGCGCCGGCGTGTGGCCGCCGGAAGGCCCTGCCGTAGGCTGGCCGTCGTTCCGTTCTCCCTGTCCCGCCGCCTTGTCGAGGCATCCCTTGCACAGCCCTTCCAGGTATAGCACTGCCCTCTCGACTTCGAAGCCGACGGTGTCGCCCACCTCCTCTGCCAGTTGGTTGACCAGCGGATTCTCAAAGTCGAACACTTGACCACAGCCCTCACATACGAGGTGATAGTGGTCGGTTGTAGGCTTCATCTCGTAGTAGCAGCGTGTCCTGTCCAGGTGTCTCTCCTCAACGATTCCCAGGTCTGTGAAGAAGCTGAGGGTGCGATAGACTGTAGCGAGGCTGACACGCTGGCCTTTCTCGTTAGCCAATCGATACAGGTCTCTTGCATCGATGTGTCCCGGCGTATCCCGCAACAGGTCCAGCAGCAATCGCCTCTGGGCTGTGGAGATGCTGCCCTTGGCGCGTATGTGGGGAGCCGGGCTGTTTCCCATTTGTGCCCATACTAGGGGCGCGCTGATGCCCTTGTCAAGGTTCGAGGGACCGTGGCCTCGCTGTGTCGTTGACACCAGTGGATTCTGCCGGTGGCCATCTTCTGCCTTGACTCCTTCGTGGAAAGGCTCTCCTACAGGAGCCCCTTGCAGGGTCGACCTGTGCCGCCCACTGTAACCGCGATTCATCGGGGTCCCGACGCACACCTGGCATCTCGCCGGAGGGCAATCCCGCGCTCTATGTGGTTGAGGCGGGACAGAAGCCCTTGGCCTGCAGGCTTGTAAGCCGAACGCCGTGATGTGCCTTACCCAGAAAATGACCTTGTCGGGGCAGGTGTCCCAACGCGTCATGAAGAATTTCCTGGGATTTGGAGCTTCTCTGCTGTACTCCCTCCCCTGGCGGGAGGGAGTTAGAGGGAGGGGGACCGGCCCACCTCCACCGGCGCTCTGATGTTTGAGAAAAGATTGGCCGTGGAAGTGGACGGTGGACAGCATGGCGAGGAGGCGATTGCCAGGAGGGACGAAGAACGTACCAGATGGTTGAAGGGCTACCGGGTGGTGCGGTTCTGGAACAGCGGCATCCCGGGGGACTTGGAGGGCGTGTTGGAGAGCGTAGCGGAAGCCCTGCGTGGGGACAGCGGCACACCCTCACCCTAACCCTCTCCCGCCTGTCCCGCGACGTGTCGGGATCAAGGGAGAGGGTTAGGGATGGCCCATGCCGTCCCTCTTCTTGGTGCTTCGGGCTTTGATATACGTAGAGAATAACCTCGTCGGGCCATTTTCATGGTTCGCTGGTGTCCCAAGGCGTCATGAGGAACTGTCATGAAAATGGCAGGTAGTCGCCGGCTGACCGGTAGGCCAGAATCGACCATCTATCCGGAGGGCTGGCATGACCGGGTTAGTAGGACCCCGTGTACGGTTCTATTCGATCGACATGGTGAAGGTCCCGTTCACTGCCACGTAGGCTAGGGGCCCAGCGATGCCCCGGTGGAAACTGGAAGTGAGTTAACCGCCCCTCCTGTTACGTTTTGGGTGGGGGAGCCCTGGTCCACCGTCCATCAAGCTTCCTGGAAAGGGCATTTCACTCAGTGGGTGCTGAAAGAACGCCTTCGGGTCAATCTCGTAGATGGTGGATCAGGGTAGGTCCCCTGCGTTGACAGGTATGTGGAGACATCATTCTCCACACAGGCAGCACAACCAGTAGGTCCCCTGCGTTGACAGGTATGTGCCACGGGCGTAAAATCGTGAGAATGAGACGCGTTCTCTTCATGCCCGGCTTGCAGAGACGGTTACGGCGGGCATGGCAATCCCATATCGCGACATTAGGGGAGGTTGAATGATACTCGAAGTGACAGATAGCGATTTTGAAGACAAGGTACTCAAGTCGAACTTGCCTACAGCAGTGGATTTCTGGGCTCCATGGTGTGGCCCGTGCTTGATGATCGCCCCTGTTATGGAGAAGCTATCCCAAGAGTACCTCGGGCGCATCCAGTTCTGCAAGCTGAACGTCGATGAGAATCCGGAGACAGCCAACAGGTATCGCATAATGAGCATTCCACTGGTGCTGTTCTTCAAGGGTGGTGATAAGGTCGATGAGAGCCTAGGGGCAGTCCCAGAGCGCATAATCCGGCCAAAGGTAGAGGCACTGCTTTAGCGGCTGCGCAAGGCGAGAGATGAGCGGTCAGCCGCTCGCTGTAGGCGCGGGGGGCGTCTCACCATGGAATCCAGTCATCGCTGTATGATAAACTAGCGTTGGAGTAGTACATGTTTCGAGGCCGAACTGGCAGGGCCAGGTGATAGGCGGTACATTGGGCGCTTGCCCGATCACTACGCGGGCCACGCGGGCACGGTCCTTCAGCAGGCCAGGTCTGCCGGTGGCGGGTGTACTCTGCCGTAGCCGGAGGCAACACATGGACTCATCTTGGGATGATCTGGAACGGCAAATCATCGCAGATATGTGGAGTGACTATACGGAGACTGTGATCGACCACGCGATGAATCCCAGGAACGTCGGCAATATGACGAACCCCGACGGCTTCGCCAGTGTCACCGGTCCCTGCGGGGACACCATGGAGATATGGTTAAGGGTCAGGGACGATATGGTTGTCCTGGCCAGCTTCTACACCGATGGCTGTGGCACATCGATTGCGGCAGGGAGCATGGTCACGGAACTGATCAGAGGGAAGCCAATTGTCGAGGCGATGACGATTACGCAACAGGATGTGCTGGATGCTCTCGGAGGGCTGCCGGAAGAAAGCGTGCACTGCGCTCTTCTGGGGGCGGACACTGTGAGAGAGGCGGTCAAGGACTACCTGGCATACAGGAAGGAACCTTGGAAGAGGGCCTACGGAAGACGCTGAGCTGGCCAAGTGGACTGCCAGTGGGCGATGAACAGGTCCCCTCCTATCCCTTTGAGTCTCCTGGCCTGACGTGCCCCCGCTCGTCACAGGGCGAGAGTTGGGGGCTTTTTCTTTGCCCGGCTCGGGCAGGTCCTCCCCCCACTTGAGGGACGATCCACAGCAGCAAGGCGAGCCTGGGCAAATCGAGTTCTACAGGAACAAAGAGAGGAGTTGTGAATGCACGCTACAATCCAGAAGCCGATTGAGGAAATCGTCAGCTACATCAGGACGGGAGAGCGGGTGTTCGTCGTTGGGTGCGACAACTGTGCTGCCAAATGCCATTCCGGCGGCGTGCCTGAGACTGAGGAGATGGCCAATCGGCTGAAGAGGAGGGGGGTGAATGTGGTAGGTTGGTGTGTGCCTCAGCCCCCCGGCATGTCACTCTGCAAACTCTCGAACACCCGGGCCGTGCTGCTTGAGCAGTATGGCAGCGAGGTTGAGCAGGCGGATTCCTTTTTGATACTTGCCTGCGGGCAGGGTCTGCATACTGTGATGGACGCCACAGATGGCGGTATGGTGCACCCGGGATGTGACACCATTTTTGGAGGCGAGACAGTATCTGAGGATCTTATTACGGAATACTGCTCCCTGTGCGGTGAGTGCATTGTGGAATACACCGGCGGCCTGTGCCCTATAACCCTCTGTGCGAAGAGCCTGATCAATGGTCCCTGTGGGGGTGCCGTGGACGGGAAATGCGAGGTGGACAGGGAGAGGGACTGTGCCTGGCACCTCATCTACGAGCGTCTCAAGGCGCTGGGACGGCTTGATTTGATGATGGAACTGCGTCCGCCCAAGAGCCATGCCAGATGGAGCCGGCCACGGTCGCTTAGAGTGGAAGTCGGAAGCGCGACCTTTAGGTCCCTCGGGGGCGAGGTCACTGTCGCCAACCACGACTGAACTGATAGACCGTTTGAAAAGCAAGTGACCTCAGCCAGCGGCCGTTGTTTCCGCTGATCTGCCTCGAGGCATAAGCCTGCCAAACGGGTTGGCTGGGGCACCGGTGGTCAAAGCCGGCACATCATTGGTGGACCAGCCTGGAGCGGCTCCGGCTGAGGAGTCTGTGATCAAGGCATTCACGTTGGCCCTGTCTCACCCGGCGACGGCCAGTTCCCAGGATTCATGATTCCGTTTGGATCGAGCAGCCTCTTGATCTTCCCCATCAAGTCAAGAGTATTCCGGTCCATCCGTTCTGCCATTAGCCTCTGGGCAGGCAGACCTGCTTTCCACAGCACCCCGCCAAGCTCCAGGACCAGCCTGCTTGACGCGTCCAGGGCTTGTCTCACCCTTTCGATGTCGTGCTCATCTGCCCGGTTGAAGGAATACACGGGACCGCACATGACGCTGTGACCTCCGTCAAGCGCCTGGAGTCCATAGGAGAAGACCACATTGTGTTCCCGGGTGATCTCCAGGCCCCTGCGCCAGGCTTCGGCGACGTGCTCAATTGGGACGAGACCGCCGTAGTATTCGAACCCTCCTCCTTTCGAGAAGTCCGCCTGAATGGCGGCAAAGGGTGGCACCTCGAGGTATCTGTCCCTGAGAGGAGTGGGAATCGATTCTATCATTTGCACCCCCTCATCGAAAATGGTGGTAAGCCGCGCCCTCTTCCTTTCGAATTCCTCTCTGTCGTGGCCATAGAATATCACCGCCATGTATACATGGCCGAACATCCAGTCCGGTTTGTCCTGGGCAATCATGAAAAGGTTCTCAGCGAGTTCCCCGCGAAAGACGCGGACCACCGCCTCCGGAAGAAGGTCTGGGTCGAGGATGGAGAAGAGCAGCATGTCTCTGAAACTGGGCTTGGGGAAGAGCTGGATGGAGATCCTGGTGATGATGCCGGTTGTGCCGTACCACCCGGTGAAGAGCCCGACGAGGTCGGGAAGACACTCCCTGGTGAACCAGTATGGCGAGACAGCGCAGGACCCCAGCCTGCATATTTCCCCGGTGGGCAGCACCACCTCCAGGCCGTTTATCATGCGAGAGTTGGGCCCGTGCAGAGGTGTGAGGTGCCCGTGACCGTGAATCACGAGATTGCCCGCAATGGTGGCCATGGGAGGAGACTCCGGAGTGGAGTGCTGCAGGGATGGATGATGCTTCTCCAGGTAGGACTTGAGTTTCCCCTGGGTAACCCCGGATTCGATCAATGCATACATGTTTGGCTCATTTACTTCGATGATGGTATCCATCCTCTTCATGTCGAGCACGATTCCGCCGTCAACAGGTACTGCCAGGCCGGAGACATTCAGCCCGGCCCCCAGTGGAGTGATAGGGACTTTCTCTTCATTTGCCAGGAGGACTATCTTCTGGACCTCCTCGACAGTCCTCGGCATGGCGACGTAGTCGACTCGACGGGGCGGCTCGGCGCCCAGGTCACGGGAGTAAAGGTAGAGATCTTCCGCCGACCTTGAGACGAAGTTGTCACCCAATATGCCGATAAGGGAGTGGTACAATCTATCCTTCTGGCCCATACTTTCACCTGCCTTTCGAACCTGTCTGTCGGCATCCGTCGGTCGTCTGCAGCGTTTGCTGTTGAGCTGTGTCCATAGCCCCAGAAGCTTGGCCGGGAAGTCACACGACCGGCCTGCCTGTAACCAAGTCGCACCCGCCAGGTATGACATGCGCCCCCGTGTTCCCCTATCGAGCCTTTCCAGGCTCGATCAACCTTCGCGCAGGTCACCCACGAGGTTGATGCCTCCCGGGGATTTTCGCCCAGCTTTTCGGCCAGGCTTCTGGAGTCGGTGCTCGGTGCGCTTGAGCTGCCTCTCGAGGAGGAAACACGTTTTGCTGTGTTACTCCGTATCCTATCCTTTTTGTGATGGTATTGCCACTGGCCATCTGGCTTCTGCAGCGGTGAAGAGCGAAGCGAGACGGCGTTGTGAATTATTCCTATCCCGATAGACAGGGACACCGGACACGAGATTGACATAAGTGTACCCTTTTGCGCTCCTTCCTTCTTCGTGAGTGTCGCCCTCCTCTTGACACGTCATACTCTTTCGACACAGCCCACGTGCGCTTGGCCCCTGGGGTCCGTCGATGCTTTGTGTAGTCTCCATCTCCAGTGCTATCATGGGGGGCATGGTGGACACAATGCCCCCCTGAGCGACACCGGGTAAGGCAACGGATGTCAGAATGTCAAAGAAGAAGAATAGCAGACGGTCGAAGAAGTCGTCCCGGCAGTTGACAGAGCAGGAGATCGCGGCAATCTTCACTTCTTTCGTGCGCCGGGACATGCTGGCCAGTGAGGCGGAAGGCCTGGCCAGGCGGCTGCGCGCGGATACGGCAAGGACAGTACCCTACGTGGTGGGACGATTGAGGCATGGCAGCAGGGATGAGGTGACGGTGGCTGCCGAGTTGCTGCGGTTCATCGGAGGTGATGCAGCCAAGCAGTCTCTTTGGGACGTTGTGAATGATACTGAAGCCAGCGACTGGGCTCGTTCCGTGGCGGCATCCGTATTGAAGCTCATGGGGGAAAGTCTGGACATGTATGCCGTGCTCGAGGGTCTTGGTGATCCGGAGGCATTTAGTGGCGAGGCAATGGAGCACATTCTGGATGGCGCTGGGAAGGAAGAGGGTCTCGTAGAGTACATTGTCGGCGAAATAGAAGGTCTTCTCGATGCCGAGAGAACGGAAATAATACAGGCCATGGGGCTGCTTGGTGACCAGCGTGTGCTGCCGCTGCTACGGCCACTGCTCTATGCCAAAGAGGAAGACACCATCATAGCTGCCATTGAGGCACTCGAAACCTTGGGGGACCCTGAGATTGTGCCTGCCCTGACAGAGTTGTCGGAGATGTCGCCCTCGCCTGAAGTGAGGAAGCGAGCCCGGGCCGTATGCGCCGGTCTGGCTGTTGCAGCAGTGTCATCGCCGGACACACGGTTGAACGAAAGGCTGTACTTACGGCAGGAGCTACCCCTTTTCAAGGCCATGGTGTGCACCATGGACGGCAGCGGGACCCAGACGATGATAGTGGGCCGCAGCAGCCCGGACGGAACGCTCAAGATGATCAATGTCCTGTTTAACGATACCGTGGGCATAAAGGACTGTTTTGGGGAAGATATGATGTCCAGGGCGCACTGGGATAGCATTGTTTCCCGGATGGAAGATTGTGGCCTGTCATGGGTGAGCCTGGAGCTCCCGACCTGCCGATGCATCCTGGACGAGTCCCGGGCCATCAACAAGAAGGCGCACTATCCGTTGCCCAAGGAGTTCGCAATTTGGGGGGGTATTCTTCAGGATGGGCCGGAGTCCTGGCGCTTCTGGCCCGACTTGGGGGAGTCGCCTGTATGCTCTGAGACTATTGCGGACCCCAAACTGCTGGAGCAGAGCTATCAACTTTTTGACCTGGTTGAGTTCGATAGCTGGCTCTTCGATCCTGACGAAATCGACGAGTTTGCCATGATGGCCCTGGAGGCGATGCTCGACGATCGTTGGGACAGGGCAGAGAGAATCCGACGAATCGATGGTGTTATAGACAGCGCGGTGAAGAGCCTGGCAACGCCTGGGTTTCGTACACTTCTTGAGTCACGCTTGCGTCGTCAGGCCTGGCTTCTCGGCAAGCTTCGCAGGATGCGACATAGCAGGCTCGCCGTCGCTGCGGCGACAGCCCTGGACCGCAACTCCGGCATTCCTGTGGAACAACACCCTTTCCTTCGGGAGATGGCGATGCGAAGCATAGCGGAAATGATCTCCGTGATCACAGACAAGGCAGAGGCGCCGTCGAACCTGCGGGAAGGCGCTTCCGGTTTGGAACGGCAGGCCAAGGGCGGAGTTGGGGTGACCAATCTGTACGAGCTCAAGGTCTCGCTCAAGGGAAGAACAGACACATGGCGCGTGATTGAAATCAAGGGCAACCAGACTCTTCATACTCTTCACAAGGCCATTTCTGCAGCTTTTGATCGATTCGAGGAAAACTCGTATTCTTTCTTCCTGTTTGACGCAGTTTCGGAGGACGTCATAGAGTATGTATCTCCTGACATCAGGGGGACCGCCGGGAAGAGTGCCAACCGCACACGTATGGACTCTTTGAGGCTTGGTCCGAGAGGGCGATTCCGGTACATCTTCGACTTCGTCAGCTATTGGGAACACGATATTGACGTACTGAAGATCAGGGAAGCTGACCCGGCAGGCAAGTACCCACGCTTGGTCCGTAAGAAAGGTGTTTCTCCGCCGCGGTACCCCGACACAGACGAGGAGTAGCGGATGGTCGGGGTGGAGGGTCAATCCGGCCTGGAAGCCTTCATGCGCCGGGAGCGGGGGTATCCCACGACCACAGTAATGGACAAGCTGGAACAAGCCTTGAGCAGTTTCCTGGGTTCTGGCGAACTCACGAAGTGTGTAGCCCGTGTCCTGGCTCGTGCCTGCAAGAAGGCCAGGATATCGCAGAGCGCGGTCGAGGCAGACGCCGGAAACAATGCCGAGGACGTTCTGCTTGTGGGGAGCGAATGGAGGTTGCTGCTGCCGGTCAGGTCGGCTGGAGGGACAATGGAGTGGGCGGACAGGTTGTTCATGCCCGGACCTCGCGAGGTCTATGAAATGCCGGCGGTGGTCAGACGCATGGTCGAAGGTGCCGGCGAGACAGGAGTGTGGGAATGCCGCTCCGCCTTGACTCGGGTCTTCCGTGAAATGGGGGATCCGGACTGGCAGCAGATGCCGGCTCTGGTGTATATGCTGGGCGAAGGGGCCAGGGCAAGGAGAGTCAACGCGCTTGACATAAAAGGGGCATGTGAACAGCTTGGGTTGGGGGCCAGGGTGGACCTGCTCATAGCTGAACTCAAGGCTGCTGGGGTGATGAGCCCCAGGGTGGGTGCGCTTTTTGAACTGATGAGGGCGCGGGCCCCCGAGTATGAGCTGAACCCGTCGCTGTTCGTGGGGATGAAGGAGGAGCAATGACGGCACAAGTGCGCGGGCCTGCCGTTGCGATTATGATAACGCTTGCGGGAGGGAAGACCCCGGCACTGAGGTCAGAGTTCCGGCCTCAGCATTGCCTGGACGATGGTCTGCCAGGGACGTGGCGTGGGCATACAATCCTGAATTCTGTGGGACCGTTGTCGGGGGCACCTTCTGTGGTTGCCAACACAGGCGGACTGCGAGCTCTTGAAAGGCTCTGCGCAGTCACATTGCCATGCCCGCGTGGCTTGAGGATCGCGAGGTTGCCATGCTACTCTTGAATCCCAGGTCGGAAGAAAGGGCGCCTACGTTGGCTGGTGACGTCCTTGGGACAAGAAAGGCGGGTGGTGGGGGCATCGACCCGCTGTTGGCAGTGTCGCTGAATCGTAGGGGGTGTTTGTGGACGAATTGACGAGGGAGCAGCTAGCTCGCTACCGGCGGCTTCGCGCGGTCCAGATGGACTTGCACCGCACTCTGATGAAAGAGCTGCCGAAGAGCGCGATAGAGGACTGCGCCGAGGCGCTGGGCCTCTATGAGAAGGGCACCCTTGTTTTTGGCTCAGAGAGCGAAATGTCGGTGCTCATGGACTACTGTATCTACGACTATCGGTGGGATGGGCAGAATGTGATTGAAAGGCACCTTGGCCAGCTTCCGGTCGAAGCCGGTTCAGACGAGAGAGTGCTCCTTGAAGCCATGGTGGAGGCACGCTATTCGCTGCTTGTTGTTGAGGAGGTAATTGAGGGGTTCGGCGTGCAAACGCGTGACCTTCTGAATGGAGAAGGCGTCTTCGTCATGGATGTTGCGTTCAGCCAGACCGCTCCAAAGGACGTGATCCTGGCGTGCCGTATCATTAGTCCGGGCGACGGCAGCTTCTCCATGACCACAGGTGCAGCGCTGGCCGGTGACTCAGCGATAATGGTGGGAAGCATGACAGAGATCGCGAGGCAGTTCGGCAGGGATATTGGCGACCTGGACATAGCGGAGATGTCTCCTGAGAAGGCGGCGGACCTCTCAGCGTCCATTATCCGAATCTTCCTGGAAGAGGGTGCATCTTCTTGCGTGACCCGTGAGCTTGGTGCTGGAGAGAAAGCGGCGAAGCCCAGGCCCAAGGTAGGGAGAAACGATCCCTGTCCCTGTGGGAGTGGAAAGAAGTACAAGAAGTGTTGTGGGAAAGCCACTGCACCTGTGTCGCTTCCTGACCGGAGGTTGATGGAACGCGACTTGCGCGGTATTGAGAGGCTGGTGGAAAGCCAGGGGTTTGAGTCTGCCGATGAGGTTGATACCTATCTCGACCGAATTGTGGCAGGAGGCAGCATTCCGGAGTGGGTCCCGGAGACACCAGTGGAGCAGGCGCAGGGGTTGGTTTACGAAGCATTGGAGGCCTCAAGCGGAAGAGAGCGAATACGTCTGGCGCTGGAAGCCATCAACATCTGGCAGGATTGCACTGATGCGTATGTGTTGTTGGCAGAAGAGGCGGCTGAGACACCCGAACAGGCCCGAGACTGGTACCAGAGAGGTGTAGAGGCGGGGGAACGCTTCCTGGGGCCTGATGTATTTGTCGAGGATGTGGGGTATTTCTGGGGACTCATCGAGACACGGCCCTACATGCGGGCTCGTGAAGGGTTGGCCGCGTGTCTCTTTGTTCTTGGGGAACATGAAGCTGCAATGGAGCACTATCAGGATATGCTCCGTTTGAATCCAGACGACAACCAGGGGGTTCGCTATAGCCTCTTGCGCTGCTTGATGGGCCAGGGTGACGTCGATGCTGCCGAGGACTTGTTGCAGCAGTATGAAGACGAGGCGTCAGCGTTTTGGCTATTCGCTCAGGCGCTGGTCGCTTTCATCCGACAAGGTGACAGTCCGGAAGCCCGTCGGCGGCTCGACGAGGCAATGGAAGAGAACCCTCATGTTGTCCCCTACTTGCTTGGGCAGAGGAGGATGCCGCGGACCCTGCCGGATTACATAGGTTTTGGCGATAAGGACGAAGCGGTGGCGTGTGTTGCCGAGTTTGGGGATGTGTGGTCAAACAGCCCTGGTGCGTTGGACTGGTTGAAGGTGGCGGCTCAACGCAGGAAGAAGAAGTAGGTCGTGCCCATGTCCAAGCCCACCCATGGCGGCAGCGGACATGGCTTGTTCAGGCTCCATCGCTTACCTCTGGCACAGAGCTGCAATGTATCAGCGGCTTTGATCCGGGTGGGCGTGCAGGCTGGCCGGTCGTGGGACTTCTCGGCCAAGCTGCTAGTGCTTCAGTCGGAGAGCATATTCGTAGGATATCAGTCCCCCATTCTCAGTTTCTTGGTACCCCAGTTCTTCATGAGAAATCCTGGTTACATAGGTAGCAGTATGCTTCTCGAAGTCTGTCTTCACAGAGGCCAGAGTTAGCAGTTCCTGACCGTCGAACAGGTTCAAGTCGGGGTTCTGCTCAGCTTTGATGACCTCGCCAACGTAGCCGTTGGGGTACTCCTCTTCGACAAACTCGATCAGCCGGAGCGACCTCATGGCGGCATAGTACACCGCGTAGTCGTTCGGAGCCGGCCCAAACGGTATGCGGGCGTATCTCGCTCCTGTGATGGAGAGCGTGTGCTTCTTGAAATGTCTGAAGTCAGCGTAGAACAGAAGCTTGTTCAGCTTGGTCTTGACGACACCATCTTTGCAGAGAAACAGCACGGCATTGTAGAACTTTGGCAAGTCAAGCGTCCTGTAACCACTGTACTCGTCTGCCTCATAATTGGCCACAGAGACCACTATGGCGTTCTCCAAGTTGCACGAGTCGGCCTGCTCAGATCTGAGCACTCGCATCAACGCCTCTCTCTTTGTTTCTGGGAGTACACCTTCCGATCCTTCTACGAACTTCAGGAGATTCGATGGGTCCATGGCCAGCCTCAGAAGCTTGTCATGAGATGCATCCTGCAAGCTTCCGTTCTCATATCTGGTGAGCGTTGCTGCACCCAGACCGACAAGGCCGGCCAACTCGTTCTGTGTCAGACCACGCGCTTTCCGCCACTCTCTGATTTCCTCTGGTTGAAGCAGGCCATGCCTTCTCCGGTACTCCCTATACGCCAAGTCAAAGGGGTCTTGTGCCTCTTTGATGTCGAGCACTTCATCTCCACATTCACTACATCGGTACAACTTCAGCCCCACTTTGATAGGCTCTTTCCTCACCGTGATTTCTTGCTCCTCAGTCATAGGTTCGAGGGTCGTTTCCTTCTCGCAGTTGGAGCAAAGACCACGCACTGCTTCCCTTGCCATCACTCCTCCTTCGCCTCTAGTTCTGCTGCTTTGCGCGACTATCTGTAGGGGTAGCTGAGCGGATTCTGGGCAAAATGGAACGACACCACTCTCACTGCCGCCGATGGCCCCAGTCTTGCCAACTTGAGTTTGACATATACCTCTTGTCCCATAATCTCTTTCCCGAAGACCCACAGCTCCCCACGCACGTCCATATCCAAAACGGGGCCCTCACTATAATCGGCAACTGTCAATGCTTGGAGGGTAACCTCGACATCTCTCAGTGTGAAGCCCAGGGCAGCCAGGCAATCCCTATTCTCCTTGCGAGGCACAAGAACGAACCCACCGGAGCCGGGAGTCGCCTTTGCTATCGTCTTCTTTAGTTCTACGAGAAAGCTGGTGACATCGGCTGCCCCAGAAGTGTCGCTCAACCTGGCCCCCTTCTGACATTCAGAGCATACATCAATTGATAGTGCGTGTCAATAGAATACATCAAATGATGTGGGATGCAGTGGTGGACTTCGGACAAGGCTGGAGTGGCGAAGCCAATGCCACATTGGGCACGCCGCTACCGCACCATCGACAGCCGTCGCACCCTGCTCTGTGCGCGGGCCTTCAGCCGCTTGTTGATCCCGCGCATGGCCCTCTGCGCGAAGTCGTTGGCCTTGGTCCCGGGATGGTTGACGGTATGAGCGAAGCGGCACTCTTCACCCTCATAGGAGATCGGCATCGGCCTACTTGACCGGATCACGTGCGGCCTGGTACCCCCGGTAATCAGTTTCCCCAGGAACCCATGGACTCCACCAGCAACGATGTCGATCTGTGGCCTGTTCTGCCTGATCGCGGCCGGCCTTCTCCACCGCCTCAGTCCGGCAGCAAACTTGCCCGTCTTCTTCGGTGCATAGTCCTTCATGGAAAAGGCCACTGGAACCCGCCAGCTTGCTGGCCGGAGAAAAGTGGTGCCCCATGTGGGAGTGGTGGGGTGGTTGCTTGGGTGCTTGAGTAGGTGATAGAAATGTGGCGTGGGAATCGTGACGGTCTGGGCGAATTCGCACTTTTTGGCCAGCCTTCTAGTTGTACAGCCGTTGGTCGGCGACGTGATACTGGTAGACGACTCTGACATCAGGTGATCCGGACTGCCATAACACTATTCTCGGCAGGTCAACCTTCTCAGCCTAGATAGCCAGCGCCTCGGAAAGCCACCCAATGTCCAGGTCCTCAGCGGTCAACTCACTGCCATTGTCTCCCAAGAGAATCTTCCCAAGTTCCACCAGGTCGTCCTCATTGAGATCGTTCAGCAGGGACTTCACCAGGGCAAAGCCCGCACTCTTGGAGTCCTTCAGATCATCAAGCTCAACCGTAAGGGTCTCCAGCTTACCGGCCACGAACCGCGTCAGCCGGAGTACGTCCTTGACTCGCGGCTTATCGATGTCAGCAACGATCGCTTCAACGTCCATCCTCCACCTCTTCCTAGATCGCCGATGTCATCTCGAACACGCTGCCGAAGTTCGAGCCGACAGCCTGCCCGGTATCAGCCAGCATGTCAAAGGCCATGGCCACCCTGGTCGCGTCCTCCGACTGGAAGGCCAGCTCAATCTCCTCGGCACTCTTGATCACCCGGCGCAGAGCGATCATCCGGTACTTGTTCGTGCGGCTGTGCTTCTGAATCACGCAGAACTGGCGCTCAGTCAGGGACGTGGGCGAGCCGAACTTGAGCTCCTTCTGATCGCCTTCACTGCCTTCCACCGCAGAAGGCTCATCAGCCTCGAAGGCGATCTTCAGGGAGTCCACATCGGTATGCAGCCACGTGAAAGACGCCTGGCCTTCCCACTTCTTGGGGTAGCCCTTCAGGATCGACGCTGCCAACCGGTCGGTATCAACGCCTTCCTCCATCTCCACGGTCCGGGTCACCTTCACACCATCTCTGGTCGTGGCACCGAGGTCAGTCCACCTGGACGCCACGACAAACATGCTCAGGTCGATCACATCTTCGATCTTGGACGGGAACGACGGGCCGCCATCCGCAGTAGCCGGGGCAATCACAACACGGCTGGCACCCTTGTAGATTTTGGATTCGGCAACTACCGAGTCGAAAAGTGAAGCCACCTTCCACCTCCCCAAACAAAAACGAAGACCTTTTCGGTCTCCGTTAGGGTCGCACGGAGCGCGGACAACCCTAGGAGCCTGTCCGAGTAATCCAGGGTAGACATAGTGGACTATATGTGATATAATAGGGTCGGAGCTGATAGAGGGAGGTCAGGATGAGCAAGACGTTCCGGCCTTATGATCGAGACCAGATGTTTCTGATGCCCCTTTCCATGCGTGACTGGCTGCCCAGCGACCACCTGGTGTACTTCATATCGGACGTGGTAGACATGATGGACCTTTCGGCCATAATGAGGCGGTATGAGGGAGAGGAGCGGGGTTATCCGCCCTATCAT
>Ga0180431_10000532_pt1 | contig 55189 bp, 53 predicted proteins | sample SS_ome_11_FD_132459 | JGI IMG/M metagenome (GOLD analysis project Ga0180431, IMG submission 132459) | Hypersaline lake sediment archaeal communities from the Salton Sea, California, USA - SS_1_MS_1 metaG | ecosystem: Environmental > Aquatic > Non-marine Saline and Alkaline > Hypersaline >... | reverse complement strand
GCTGCTGTGTGGGGCGTGATGTTTTTCAAACAGAATCGCTTTGCATAGCAAAGAAAGGAGGAACACTTGGAAGATAACAAAAGCCCGCCAAAACCCAAAACACCTGCGAGACAGATGCTGGAGGGACTGCTGTTTTCACTTGTCGTGTCGACTGCAGTGATGCTACTACTATTGTTGGCAGGAGGGTAGTTTGGCGGAAGTGAGACAGAGAGGAAAGGAGTAACATGAGGAAAGCGAACGGTAAGGGCCCAAAGGAGATGGAGGAAAGCAGGGAAGAACTGGGCGGCCCTGTGGACGACCGAAGAAAGCAACGGTGGGTCAATGGAGGGCGCAGGCAAAAAACGCGTGCTCGCAAGACCGGCAGCGGAAGGTGGCGTTTCGGTAAAGTCCACTAACCGTTTAAGGAGGAGACAAAAACCCCTGGGGTCTCCTCCTTTTTTTGTTAATTGTTTTCTATATAGAAAAATAAAAAGATTTAAATAAATCTTTCAATTACCCATAAAAGTGGAAAGCGGGGGAAGACCCAGGGAAACGTGTGGAAAATGGCAAAAACAAAATCTAAATTCTCAATAGACCAGATAAAAATACCTTCATTAAGCAGAAAGAAGGAAGTATCAGAACTATTGAATGACCTTCAACAAAACAAAGTAAGCCTGACAAAAGAATCTGTAAGTGACATACAAGAACAAATACTTCTAAGAGAACAGCTGCACATACAAATACTAGATGAGCTGGACAAGATAAAACTACAGCTAAGCAACGTGCTGCTGTCCAGCTCAGACATAGAGGAGCAAGAGAAAGCAAGAATACGACAGAAACAAGTCGATATAGAGCAGTTCAAGATAAGAGAAAAAATAGACAAGTGGAAAGACATCGCAATACTAAAGAAAGAGCTGAGAGACAGATTAAAAGAATTCAAGGAAACAGAAAGCAAGACACAGCTCATGTCAGAACTACTAGAGGAGTAAAATGCTCAGAGCACTAACAGTAGAAGAGATATGCAAGAAACTAAAGCCTGTGATGGGCAAGAAAATAGATGCAATCTATCTAAGATACAAATTATCAGACGACAGAGAGACAAGACAGGAGATAGAGAAAGCACTGCACGCCTTGTTTGAGAAAAAACTAAATACCTCTCTGCTGGACGAGAAAGTACTTCTACTGCCTCCAGAAAACCTGGACGGGCCATATGAACTAGGAACAATCAAATACGCTGACAAAGAGTTCAAGCCATTCTGCCTAAGAGAACAAGACTTTATCAGGCACGTGTGTGTCTCAGGAATGAGCGGCTCTGGAAAAACAAACCTTGCCTTTGTCATATTAGAGGATTTCATCAAGAAAAAAAAACCAGTAATAGTTTTTGACTGGAAAAAAAGCTTCAGGCCATTACTAAAACTAGACAAAAGAATGCTGTGCTTTACAGTAGGAAATGCAAATGTAAGCAACTTATTCAGGATAAACATCAACCAGCCGCCAGAAGGAGTAGACCCAAAAGAATGGGTGGGCCTGCTGTGTGACCTGATTACTGAAAGCTTTTTTGCAAGCTACGGAGTGCACAAGATACTGTCAGAAACCGTAGACAAAGCATTCAGGGACTTTGGCGTCTATAATGGCAGCAAAAACTACCCAACCTGGTACCAGATAAAAGACAGGCTGGAAGAGATGGAAGCTGACATGAAAGGCAAAAGAGGCAGGGACTCTGAATGGATAACATCAGCACTGAGGATTGCACACGCCCTAACATTCGGACACTTTGGGGAGGCAATAAACTCCAAAAACAAACACTCACTAAAAGTAGAGGATTTACTTAACAAAAGAATCGTGTTTGAGCTGAATTCACTAAGCACTGCAGAGAAAAAATTCTTCTGTGAATACATACTGACCTATATCTACAAATACAAAAAAGCAAGTGACGAGCCAAGAACAGAGGATTTCAAGAGCGCAATACTAGTAGATGAAGCACACAACATATTCCTAAAAGACAGAGCAAAATTCATGAAAGAAAGCGTCACAGAGATGATCTACAGAGAGATAAGAGAGTATGGAATAAGCTTGATATGCCTGGATCAACACATCTCTAAATTAAGCGACGTAGTGGCTGGAAACAGTGCCTGCAACATAGCATTCCAGCAAATGCTGCCACAAGACGTGGACTGCATATCAGGACTAATGCAGATAAGAGACAACAGAAACTACTTCACAATGCTTCCAGTAGGCACAGCAATAGTAAAACTAGCAGAAAGACACTTTGCACCATTTGAAATGGCAGTACCAATGTCAAAAATAAAGAAACAACAAGTCAGTGACAAAGAAATCGCCCAAAAAATGAAAAATATTATAAAGGAAGATAAATCCTTAAAAGTATTCAAGGAAAGATGCAACATAAATAACCTTAAAAAACAATTATCTAAGGTTGATACAATATGCAAGATGTCTGGGGTGAAGACAACAGGTGATTCTTCTGACCCAGCTCTACAACCAATATCACGTTCCTATAAGTTAGCAAAAACACAACACAAATTTCTAAAATTTGTGAAATCACACCCGGGAATGGGTGTCGCAAAGGTCTACGAGTCCTTGCACCTCTCAGCCCGAAAAGGGAATGAGCACAAGCAGGAACTTGAAGGCCTCGGCTTTGTGAAAGTGGTTGAGACCAAAGACAGGAAAGGATGGAAGAAGACTATCCACCTTACTGACCTTGGCACAAAGGCCATCAAAGCCTGAAAACGCGAGGCATTTCTCGACGAGAAATGGGGGGAATGCGGAAAACCTACATACTTAATATAGTGTGTAGTGTATCGTGTTTTCGAGTTCTTTAAAAATACCCGACGGAAAAAGTCGGAAATCCTAGGGAAACACCAGGCGGCCCTGAAAAAGTTGCTGTGCGCGCAGTGGTTGCAGCCGGAGTCAACTGGAGCCCACACCACATGCGAACCTGTGGTCTAAAGGCAAAGATAGTTGATTCTTGAACCGGTTCGTGCAGAGGGGCTTGCGCCACCACAAGAGCCGCACACAAGATGCAGAGAGACGGCAAGCAAGGATGGGACTTAAAAACCGACTGCTCGGTCGGCTCACCCAAGCCGGTGCTTCTCTGCTAAGGCCTCGCCCTTCCTGAGGCAATAAAGAGTAAGGGCCGCCTGGTTTTCTTTAAATCTTTCCTACGCAGGGTGCGTAGTCAACACCGCTCGCAGGTCGTACTTGGAGTGCGACCTGCACTAGGAATCAAAGGTGCGGCCTGTTGGATGCCCATCTCCTGCACACTCTTTTTAGAATGAGGAGATCCTGGGCTCCACAGGCTGCGCCTTCTTTTGGGTTCCTCCCTGCGTGAGTGACGCCGCGCAGGTACTCCTTTCCCTAGGACCGGGTCCTTGTTGGATCCGGTCCAAACCAACAAAAGGCACGGGGTATGAGCACGCCAATCTTCCTGGTCAGGTTACGGCTGGGTCGGAACCATGACCAAGTAAAGGTGCTTACCCCAATGCCTTATCTCTCGTGGACCAGGCGACTCTAGGGTGGCCCAGGGATTCCAAGGAAAACTCCAATCCCTGGGCCTAATTGCACACAAAGAGCCAGGTACTCTTTCACTGGGCGAGCCTTGAGTTTCCCGCGAGGCTCGCCCCATACAAATCATGGTCGGCCTAGGCACATTATCTAGTATCTTCCAACTCCTCGTCGGAGTTTTCTTCTTAGCCATGCTCTGTACACTAGGCCGGCCACCTACATACAAAACCTTCGGGTTCTCTCCTAGCCAAGTGCTTGGGGAAAAGTCACTTGGCCAAAGCCGGGCAGCAATGTGGCAAGCAGGAAATGTTCCTGGCTGCCCGGCTTGTTTTGAAAAATAATCTCCTTAAAACCGGCGCGGCTGCCACCTGCACGGAGCTCTTGGCAGTCGCGCCACGACGTGGCAACCTGCAGCCCTAGGCTTCAGGTCCGGGCAAGGTTATGCGCAAGCACAGCCTTGCCTTTGAATATTGACCCGCCCCTGCTCTCCGTGCGACAGGCCTTCCATTCAAACCCTCATTGCAGAGGGCGGGTCCTTAAGCAACCACAGGTCTTCTGACCTGCTCACATACGGGCCGGCACCTCCAAAAATGGAGAACTCTCTTTGACAAAACGCCGGCCCAGAAAACAACCAGCTTTCACATGTAGCTGGTTCAGTCTGGGCTTGGAGTCCTGGACTAGAGAGAACGAATTGATGGGGGGAATTCGTTCTCTCAAAAAAAACAATCAGGCAGGTGCCTGATAACATAAGCCCTAACCTCCTCATTCACGCCTTGGGTCATCATGCACCCACATGGTGACCCTGTTTTGGGAATCCGCGGGCCGGGCAATACCCCGCTCTTCCTGGGTTGACCGAAACTCCTTATGTACGCTACAACATCCGGCCCGCAAAAAATAAAGGCAGGTCCAGAACTCCAGAGCAAAAAAAAAGCTAGATACCCTACGATAATCTGGTTCCTGCCTATGGATATCAAGGCAAGGTGCCTTTTTGTTTCCTTGGTCCTTTGAAAGGGAAGACAAATGAACGGGACACAGGCCAGAGCACCGAACAGGAAGATGAAAAAGATGTCCCAAAAGACGAAGAAGGACACCAAGGAAGAAGCAGTGTTGTTGCTCTAGAAGAAGATGGGCAAGCAACACGACCCGGGAGGGGGGACTGCTGAAGACGAGTCTGACGCACTCCTCCCTCCCTTATTTATCCACAACCAGCCGCGGTGTCCTGGCGCGGAGTACTTATTTAATATGTCTGATCGGACACAGGCAAAAAAAACAAGGAAACACCCAGGAATTGCGCTGGATAATGCCCCTCGGGCGCCGGCTGGACCTTTCCCTCAAAAACCCTCATGCCTTTCCAATTTTTCCATTCTCCACCAGCCGGCATATTTTACAAAACAAAGACAACAGGTCTTTCAAGGTTTGCCTGCACTACACCCATCTGACCTTCCACCTTTCATTTCAAGGGTTTGTGCAGGTCTTGCCCAAAACCTTCCAAAATCCGGCATTCCCTCTCGCCGGATTTTTGGGAGTCCCCGTGCGACAGCCGACTCAAGTCTGGAACCTTGGGTCGGCGTTTGAGCGCCAGGGAGCATTGTTATGCAATGCCTCCCACACGCAGGCCAGGGTCTTCTTCGCCAGAGCCATCGGCAGAGGTTGGACAGGTTGGTCGCCACCACACCAAGGCCCTGGCTTGCAAAAGACATAGTAGGACGCTATGTCCTATTATCGTATGAAAGGAGGACACGTAGAGGAAAGCCAGAAGGGCAACTGGCTTGAGCAAAGCAGACGAGCTATGCTTTGCCTAAAAGAAAATGCCCGGAAGGATGGTGGTTATCTCCCACTATGTGCTTATGCACAGGTGGGTCTCATCGGGGTGATGACGGGCCGGGCTTTAAGCTGGCGCGATTGACCAGGGGTGGTCCAGGCCAGTAAAAGCCCGGCATCTTTTTCAGTCCTGCGGGACTGTCCGTGATTCCTGCGCCAAGAAATGCGATGTTGCAAGGCCAAATCGCAAAGGCGCACAGAGAGGAAAGGGGGCACTATGGCCAGAAGCAGGGGTCATCCCATGTTCCCGAGAAGGGACAAGAGGGACTCCGCCGCGAAGAAGAACAAGGCCAAGAAGAGCCGCTGAGAAGGACCAAGCCGCATGAACTTCAACTTCACGTGATCAGGCCGGGCCTCTTATAGGACTTGTTTCCTGCTGAGGTCCGGCCCACATTGCAGCTAAACTGGCCACCGGGTTCTGCTGCAATCCACCTTTCGGCGTGGTGGAACGGTTTAAGCAGGGATACATATTCTTGCAGATGGTTTGCAGATGCAGTTTGCCTGCGATCCGAACTTGCCTCCGAGGGCTGAGCAAGGACGTCAGAAGCTCGCCCGAGCGTCGAGAGTTTCGCAGGCCAGGCTGTGGTTGTTTTCGGGGCGCCAAAACCGTGCGTAAGTTAATCCGACTGGGAACCTCTGCGCAATAACGGGAATAGGCGCAAGCAAGGGACTGTGTAGCGACGCGCATCAGTTGAACGCAAGGGCCTTGATGCCTGGAAACAAGATGCGGCAGAACGCCGAGACCACAGACCTGCGAGTGGTTTTAAAGATGCGCATTTGCGCGAACTGCGTTAACATCAAACAGCTGCAGTGAAGGCAAGGACTGCACCACTCCATCAAGTATAAAGCAAAGGGCGAGCCGGGCCTCTGGTGATTCTTTGTCTCTGGTTATCTTCGGATATGCCATTGATACAGAATCACCAAGCCTCGGCCCCTTTTTATTTTTCTTTTTTTATTACCATTACTTTCTATATAGAAAAGAAATAAGCTAAAAATAACAAATAAAAATAAATCACAAATTATCAAGATAAACCTGCTTGAACTGGTAACCTTTTCTTCTGGCTAACTTCATCATAGCCTTGTCAAACCAAGAACCATATTGCGCTGCTTTCTTAGAGCGCCAGGCAAACTTTTTAGGAAGGCCAAGATTCTGCGCAATCTCCCGCAGGATGATTTTCTTTTCTTTCTTTGTAATCTTTCGCTTAATTGAGATACCCATTGCCTCTTTAATTAAATCATCCTCAAGAAAAGGAGTGAGCAGATTTACTTTAGTTGCATTAGCAATTGCATAATCACGCCTTAAGTCTCTTTGCCAGCAAGACTTTAATCTTTTCCAACATTCAGCATGCGGGTCATCAGACTCGCCATGGTGATGATAGCCAGCAAAAATCTCTTCAGAACCAAGGCCAGTAAAAAAATCCTTTACTTTATCTTTCTTACCAAGTTCAATAGCTGAGAGAAGAACAGCACCAACACCTACTGAGAGTATGTCTGCGTGCTTTAATGCTTTCTTTGCCTTCTTGAATTGTGTTTCTATTTGGTCTAAATCAAAAGTCTTTACTTTGATAGGCAGTTTAAACCTCTTAGCAAAGGCTTTTGCCCAAGGAATATCAGGACTATCTTTCATACCAACAGTATAGCAAGTAAACTTAGCGCCAGCCTGCTGGCAAAGCAGGGCGATTAAGCAAGAATCGACACCACCTGACAAAAGAATACCAAACTTCTTCTTAGGAATACAAGTATTAACTGCTTTAATTAATGCGGTTTCAACTCTCTTTTTAGTTGATCTTTTAGAAGCCTTCTCTAACTCAACTATTTTCTTTATCCATTCTTTTTCTGAAATTAATTTCATCTTTTTGGTGCTTTGCACATTTTGTGCCTTTGGCAAATATATAATTGTAACTGCCCGAAGGGCTGAATAATTGTTTTAATACAAAAAATTTAAAAGTAAGTCTATTTAAAACTTATGTTGATGAGAAAACAATTATGAAAATCAGAAATAGAACAACTAAACGAAGACATACAAAAACTCTATGGGCTTGAAAACTTTTTTGACAAAAAAGCGCAAGTAGAGTATCATACAAACGAATTCAGAATAATATTACTGCATGAAGAGCCTGTATTTTTTTATTTTGGAGAATTCATCGTACCAACACTAAAACAAATACTAAAAGATAATTTCTTGAAAAAAATAACAGTAGACATGGGAGCAATCAAGTTTGTAGCATCAGGAGCAGACATAATGAAGCCAGGCGTAGTGGCAGTTGATGAAGGAATAAACAAAGGAGACTTTATTGCGATTATTGATCAGAAAAATCAAAAACCGATAGCAATCGGAGAAGCACTCTTTGACTGCCATGAAATGAGAAAACAAGAATCAGGAAAAGTGATTAAGAACCTGCATTATGTCGGAGATAAGCTATGGAAGTTCCCCGAGAATTAATCTAATACCGAAAAGTTTTTATAAATTAAAAAATACAAATTCAGATAATAAATTATGTTGGAGGAATTTAAAAAAAATGGATCCAGAAACATATCGTAAAAAAATAGAAGAATATCAATCAAAAATACAACAACTTATAGAAAAAATTCCAAAAAAATATGATGTGAATTTGAGCGCTTATCATGATTGTGGATACTGGCGTTGGGGAATAATGGCTTTTATAACGCCCGCTGGTGAAAAGTATTCCATTGACATTGAAGGTTTTATGTGTGATGTAATATTGTGGCCGACCAAGTTTGATCCAGAAGCAACACGCGTGCGACAAGTTTATCTAGAACTTAAAAAAATGATTCAAACCGAAAATGATTTTAAAAAAATTAAGGAAAAGTTTGATAAAATAACGGGAGTTGCAGTTGCCAAAGCAGAAGATGAAATGGACAAACAAGGCATTGAGTATTAACGATTATTACTAAGGCAATTCTCCTAAAATCAATCTTCTAGCCTTTGGAACAAAATTAAGAATTCTCTTGTCCTGCGTGTATTTTCCAGTTCCCATGAAATCATCATTATGCGTTACAATAACAAAACCAGACCAATCACCTTCTTTATGCAAGTCAACACCTCTTAACCACTCAAGAACCTCTTCTTTATCCAGCTCAACAACATTCTTTTTTGCAGTAGGGCCGATTAACTGCGAACCTTCAATACTTAATCTTAATTCTCCTTTTTTTTGCTCACCAAAATACATGCCAACAGTATTAATCCTGGCACCAGAAAGATCAATTTTAGCAATATCCTTGTGAACAGCATAAATCTTCTGCTTCTCATTGATGAAAAAAACAAGCTCTGGCTTAAAATCAGCTTCCCACTGCTTCTTAATCAATGCAAGCAATTGTTTCTTATCCTTACTTGCAAGAGGCTTCAGGCTTTTTTTCATTCTAAACCCCCCACACTGGACTCTTTCTGCGCATTATCTCTGCGATTTCTTTTAACAACTCTTTTTCTTCATCTGTTAAATACTGCTTGTACTGCTTGAAATTCCTGAAATCCTCTTCAGAAATAAAGGAATATAATATATCGCCCTCTTTTATCTGGCGGCCGACAGTGACATCTGGAAGAGAGACAGCAACCTGCTTTCCACGCTCAGCAGAATCAATATTCTTCTGCTCAAGCTGCATTCCCTTAACATTAGTAAGAACCTTGCCATCAGGATTCATCAACTGAATATTATTTGTCAAAGTTCCTGTCACAACCTCAACACCAACAACAGCTGGATTAGACTGCCTGAAAACATAACCTTTCAACAGCTTAACCTTGCAAGGCTTTGTCAAAACACCCATTGCAGCAAGCTCCATATCCTTTTTTGTCTTCTCAAGCCATTCTTCATAATCCTCAATAACCTTATAGATAACTGGATGAGCAATAACTTTCACATGCTCTGGAACAGATTCTGGCATAGGAATATTAAAGCCAAGAATAACAGCACGCAAAGGATCTTTTTCATAATTAGCCTCTGCGTCTGATAAATCTCTCTTTGTAATAGCTCCAACAGATGCTTTTTGTATAGGAATATCTTTTTCTTTAAGCAAAACCGCTAATGCTTCCAGTGATCCCAGGCTATCTGCCTTGATCAGTATGCCTTCTTTAGCAGTAGCTTCTGTCAAAACCTCCTTAACCTCACTCTGCACAGCTTCCTTCGTCTTTTCAATATCATCACCAGCACCTTTCACAGGCATACCAGAAACAACATCCTCTGTGCCAGGAGCAACAATCTTAACACCATTAGCAGCATGAACCTCTTTAACAGACTTGAACTTAGTTCTTTTCTCACGCATCTCTGCCAATGGAGCTGGAAGGAACAAGGCTTTAACTTTAGCAGCAATCGGACCAGACATTCCGCCAACAACAATACTGTCTCCCACTTTCAAAGAACCATTGTATATGATTGTATCCATTGTCTTGCCAAGACCTTTCTCTTCCTTAACCTCAAGAACAGTTCCCTGTGCAGCACCCTTAATATCAACCTCTAACTTCTGCTCAAGAAACTTCTGCGCTAATCCTGTGATAACCATCAATAATTCTGCAACACCATCACCAGTAACTGCAGATGTAGGAACAATAGAAACCTGTTTTGTGTAATCACTAACCCTGTCAAAACGCTCTGCCTCCAAGCCAAACTCATAGACTTTGCCTACGATTTCATATATTTTCTTGTCTAACTCCTGCTGAACCTGATCATTCTGCTCTGAAATCTTCTTTAAAACAGACTCTCCTTTTTCCTTACGCCAGCCTTGTATAAGATCAATCTTATTTGCAGCAATAATAAAAGGAGTCTTGAAAGCCTTCAATATCTCAATAGACTCAATTGTCTGCGGCTTAAAACCCTCATTAACATCAACAACAAGAATAGCAATATCAGCCAGGTTTCCACCTCTTTTTCTCAAGCTGTTAAAAGCAGCGTGACCAGGAGTATCAACAAACAATAAACCAGGAATAGTGAGTTTCAAAGAACCTAAAAGAGTACCGCATACTTTTTTTATGGTATCCATAGGAATAATAGAGGCACCAATAGCCTGAGTTATCCCACCATGCTCTTTAGCAGCAACAGCCGTACCCCTAATGGAATCTAACAATAGTGTTTTTCCATGATCCACGTGGCCCATGATAGCCACAATCGGCTGTCTTATCATAAAACAATAGTAGAAAGCAGTGTTTTAAAAATGTTTGGGAGTGAAAAGAGGCCTGAATCTGTCACCAAGCCCTTTCTTAACCTCTGCAACAACTTCTTCAATATCATACGATTTGCGAATAAGAATTCTTTTTTCTCTAGTCTCAACAACATCCTGCACTGCATCAGCCATATCTTCATCAGCAAGAAGTATGACAGTATCATCTCTTGGACCAAGTCCATTTTCAAAGCCGAATACATCATCTAAAAAATAATCATTCAAGAAATACTCTGCTCTAGAGCCGTGAACAATACGCTCTTCCCCTAACTTATCTCTTATAATATCCATTGGGCCTGTTGTTTTATTTTCATGCGCCACAATTTCGTCTGTGATCAATCCAGTATCCATAATTACGAGATCGTAAGGAATAATCCGTTTAATACGCCAGGGCATGTAGTGATATTTTTGGAGCAAAAGCCCAAACTCTCCTTCGTCTGTAATATACTCCACATCGCAATCTTCTTCTTTGAGCTTTTTAACAAGGCTATAATGCTCTGCAGGCCTTCCGCCAAGCAAGACAAGAGGCTTTGAAAAAACCCAGTGCATAATCCTATCGCAAATCTCTTCTTCTAGTCTAGCACCATTTTCAGTATGCTGCCAGCCCCTGCCTTCATACTCTGGAACCAGAAGCTCTCCATCCCATCTATAAAACAAAGTGTGAGCCAACTCATGCCATTTAGAACGAATCTTGTCATTTTCTGTATTGTGCCTGAAAGGATTTACAGCAATAACAAAACCACCTGTTACTGGAAAAAGTGTTGCAACCCCAGGAATAGACTCTTCGGAGCCATCATTGCACTTAAACACTGGTTCATTGTCTCTAAAAACATGATTTTTTTTGTAATATTTAGAAGGATCAGAGAACGTAGCAGGTTCTTCCCCACACAGGAATTCAAGCGCGCCCTGTGCTAAACTGCCTATAAAAATATCAGGATCCCTGTCTGGCTCAAAACCAGTTGCTTGTTTTAACTTCTCTACTAAATAACATGTAGGAGAATTCTCTGTTGTGTACTCTGTCTTTGATTCTGACATAGGGAAGGATAATAAATCGCAAGATTTAAAGCTATTGCTTATGATTTAGCACGTTGCCACTCAACAATGCTAACAAGACCGAAAGCTTTAAATATATTTACCTCTTTATGAGTGGTAACAACGATCATTTTACATTGATTGGGGGGATTTAAACAATGAAAACAAAAATTTCAGCAATATTATGTTTTTGTTTAGTGGCAATAATCGCATTGGCTGCAACAGCAAGCGCAATGCCAATAACACTAAACGAAGTACAGCTTGACGAAGTTGAGCTGAGACAGGATCAAGTAACAAGACTTGATGTAGAAAAAAACAAGAGATACGATGTTGACGTTCTAATCGAAGCACAAGAAGACATTGATGACATGGAAATCAAGGTCTTTGTATCTGGCTTTGAATACTCACTATCTGAACGAGCAGAAGACCACAAAGGTCCATTTGACATGGAAGCAGGCGAAGTGAGAAAATTTGAATTTGAGATTGAGTTCTCAGACGAATTTGACACAGACAACTACCTGCTAAGAGTATTTGCAATGGACAGGAACGATGCTGAAACAGTGGGAAGATACCCAATCACACTAGATGTTCCAAGAAACAGCCTAAAAATCGAAGATATAATCTTCTACCCTGAAACAAAAGTCAAAGGTGGACAAGCCTTGATGACCTCAATAAGGGTAGAGAACAACGGAGAAAAAACACAGGAAGATGTAAAAGTCAAACTAAACATCCCTGACTTTGAATTGGCAGCAACAACCTATATCAACGAAATAGAGGCTTTTGATGAAAAAGAAACAGAAGAAATCTACTTGAGAATGCCAAAATGCGGAACAGACGGGCTTCACCCAGTTGAGATAACAGTAGAATATGGCGAAGGACACTATGACACAACAGAAAGAGTATATGTCAACTTTGAACAAGACTCAAGCTGCATAGTACCTGAAGAAGCAACTGTTGAGCTGATTATCGCAGAAAACGGCCCAGCAGCAGAAGGAGAAGCAGAAGCACAAGAATTAACCCAGACAAGCAGCAACACAGCAAAAATCAGGAAAGCACTAGAGATCCTATTGCTTGTACTAGTAGTACTGCTTGTGATAATCGGACTAGTGATTGGCTTCACAAGACTGGGAAGAAATAACCAAGAAGAAGAATACTAAATTTCTTTTTTTTATTACCTTTTTTCTAAAACTTTTTAAATAATCCAAACATACCATTTATTGGGGGGGATAAAATGAATTACTTTAGAAAAGGACTTTACATATGCGGATTAGCACTTGCTCTAGCAACAGGATGCGTAGAAAAACCAAAAATAATAACAGGAACAGTTGAAAAAGAAGGCGGAACACTAGTACAGCAAAAACAAATCATAGAGAAATCAAGCGGAGCAATATTCGGCAATGAAAGCATCAAATTCGGCGACCAAACATATGTTCTGACAGTAGACACTGCTGAAGGCAGATATGTAGTTAGTGTAAAACAAGTAAGCAGCAAGCCATTAGCTGCACTAGAAGAAGCAATAGAACAAGGAGACACTATTGAAATGACGATAGAGGCACACACACAATTATACCGCTCTAAAGACAAGATAGGATATATCTGGAGCGATGACATAACACTAAAAGCAAAAGGCGAAAAAAAAGATAAATAATCGCCTTTATTTCTTTAATTTTTAATAAATTTTATAAACAGATAGTTATAATTCTCAAGATATGCACAAAGAGAAAAAAACAACAGAAAGCTTTTGCAAAGAAAAATGCTCTGCAAAAAAATACTTTAAAACAGACGAAGAACTCAAAAAATGGTTCAAATCAGAATGCACAAAAGACTATGAGAGATATTACCCTATAAAAACCCTAAAATCCATGGGCTTTACAAGGAAAAAATGCAAGTGCGGGCAGCAATTCTGGACAGTCAACAAAAACCAAAAAATATGCGGAGAACCAGCCTGCTCAGGAGGATTCAGATTTATCGGTGACAGTCCTGCAACAAAAAAACTAGATTACATCAAGGTATGGAAAGAATACTCAAGAATACACAAAAAACTAGGGTACACACCAGTAAAAAGATACCCTGTAGTTGCACGCTGGAACCCAACAACAGAGTTTACCATAGCTTCTATAGCAGCATTCCAGCCATTTGTAGTATCAGGAGAGGTAGAACCGCCAGCAAACCCATTGGTAATACCCCAGTTCTGCCTTCGGTTTTCAGATATTGATAATGTAGGCATAACAGGCCACTTTGTAGGGTTTGTAATGCTAGGAGAACACGCTTTCGTGGCTCCAAAAGAGTATGATGTCAACAAATACCTGAAAGATCACATGACCTGGCTGCAGGAAGGAATGGGAATACCACTAGAAGAACTAACAGTGCATGAAGATGCCTGGGCAGGAGGAGGAAACTTCGGTCCATGCGTAGAATTCTTTTCAAGAGGACTAGAGGTAAGCAACCAAGTCTACATGCAGTATGAAAACACACCAGAAGGACAGGATGAACTGAAAATTAAAGTACTAGACATGGGACAGGGACATGAAAGAGCAGCATGGTTCACACAAGGACTTCCAACAGCATATGATGCGACATTCCCAACAGTAATAGAAAAACTCAAGAAAAAAACAAAAGTAAAGATTGATGCTGAATTCATGCAAAAATTCGTTCCTTTATCACCTTACCTAAATGTACAAGAAGCACCTGATATTGAAAAAGCATGGCAGGATGTAGCAAAAAAGCTAGGAATGAAAGTAACTGAATTAAAAGAAAAAGTCATGCCAATAGTAGCACTATATGCAATAGCAGAACACTCCAGAGCATTACTAGTTGCATTAACAGACGGAGTCTTGCCAAGCAATGTAGGAGGAATGTACAATCTCCGGGTTATTCTCAGAAGATGCTTTGGATTCATTGACAAACAAAACTGGGACATTGATGTATCAGAAGTATGCAAATGGCACGCAGAATACCTGAAGCCATTATTCCCAGAACTAAGTGAGAATCTAGAAGGAATAAAGAAAATTATTTTTGTTGAGAAAGAAAAATACGAAGCAACAAAGAAAAAAACACAAGAAATAGTAAAAAGAGCACTTGAAAAGAAAATTGATACTGACGAATTAATAGAATTATATGATAGCAATGGAATTTCACCTGAACTGATAAGGGATGAAGCTGAAAAACTAGGCAAAAAAATAAAGGTTCCTGATAATTTCTATGCATTAGTTGCTAAAAAACATGAACAAGCAGAGCAAGCAACAACAACAGAACGCGAAGAGAAAGTAAAAATAGGAGACATTCCAGAGACACAATGCACGTACTTTGATGACTGGGAAAAAGTAGACTTTAAAGCAAAAGTACTCAAAGTAGTTGGCAATAATGTGGTGCTTGATAAAACATGTTTTTACCCTGTATCAGGGGGGCAGCTGCATGACACAGGAACAATTGCAGGCGCGAATGTAATAGACGTGTTTAAACAGGACACTCATGTAATTCATGTTCTTGAAGAAAAACCAAAATTCAAGGAAGGAGCAGCAGTAGACGGGAAAATAGACCTCAAAAGAAGAAAACAACTGACACAGCACCACACAGCAACACACATAGTGAATGCAGCAGCACGAAAAGTACTAGGAAAACACATAAATCAAGCTTCTGCAAAAAAAGACGTCACAAAAGCATACCTAGACGTAACACATTACCAAGGAATAACAGATGAAGAACTAAAGAAAATAGAGAAAGAAGCAAACAAAATAGTCCAAAAAGCAATTGAAATCAAACTAAGCTTCATGCCAAGAACAAAAGCAGAACAAAAATACGGAATGCGACTATACCAAGGCGGAGCAGTGCCTGGAAAATTCATACGCGTGGTTGATATTCCAGGAGTAGATGTAGAGGCATGCGGTGGAACACATCTTAATAATACAATAGAGACTGAAGAAATCAAATTATTGAAAACAACAAAGGTAAAAGATGGTGTTGTTCGTATCATATTTGCAGCAGGGCACGCAGCAAAGAAAACAGGACAGGAACAAGAAGAACTAACGGCAAAAATAGCCAAGATGCTTGATGTCAAGCCATCACAAATACCAACAAGAGCACAAGAACTGTTTGAGAAATGGAAAAAAGCAAGAAAAGCAGTGAGCAAGAAAAAGAAAATAGATGTAAGAGAACTTGAGCTAGAATGGACAGAAGAATATGAAGGAGATGATATCCTAGAAAAAGCTGCAGACAACATCAAAAGCCAGATTCCACATCTAGAAAAGACATTAACCCGATTCAAAACAGAACTAGAAGAGTTTAAAGAGAAACTAAGATAAAACAGTCACAAAGAAAATAACAATCATAATCACAACAATAACCAACTTAAGCATAATAGAACCAATACCTGTCACAAAAGCACCAAAACCAGCTTTCAAGGACTTCTTTAAGTTCTGCTTCTCAATATAAGATACAATAAAGGCTCCTAAGAAACCTCCAACAAGCATTCCAACAACAGAACCGATGATTGGGATTGGAACTCCTACGATTGCGCCTATAATCAATCCTGCAATAAAACCAAAAGTTGTCCAGTGAGACATCTTGAAAACTTTTGCACCTAACAAACCAAACACAAACTCTATTACTTCTGCTAAAATAGCAAGACCTAACAGAATACCCAGCATCTCAAATGAAAGAGTCCAGGACCAAGTAATGAGATTGTATAAGACTGCTCCTGCAAAAACAACAAAAGCACCTGGCAAACCAAGAGCTGCAAGAATCAATCCAACTAAGAAAACAAGCGAGACAACAATTATTGCGACAATCTCTAGAATCATTTTCCAAATAATTTACCCAGAATATCCATTGTATAGAGCATTATTGCATGCGCCTGCTCACGGCTGGGCGTGAACAAATCCTTTTTCTGGTGAACAGAATGGACTCTCACCTGATTAATCAAGTGAATCTGGTTACTCAAGCCAGGATCAAGCTCAACATTATTCTCTTTTAATTTAGCTATCAAGTTTCCAAGGCCAATACCAGGAGATTTCTCCAGCAAATCATTACCAGTAGCCTCAAAATACTTCCTATGCAGAGCAGTTTCCAATAATCTGCCGCATAAAACAACAGTGCTCCTGTAGCAGCCAGAATCATAACACTTCTGAAGTTCTGCTAAATCAGCCTCAACATCTGCCTTTATATCAAAAGGAATCCTTATCTTTGCTTTCTTAGGCAGCTTAATCTTAGCAGCAAGCTCAGCAATGTGCTCAACAATCAACTTCAACTCACTGACATCAGTTGTCAAGGCAAGTTTTTCTGAAAGAGCCTTGATCTGCTCAGCATCCTTGATATTCTCCGGCGGAACAGTACCAAGATTACCTGCATCACGCTCAATAAAACGAATCGCAGTATAAACAGCATTCCTGAAATAATCATCCTGGTTACGCTTAAAATCAGTAAGCATAGCATCTTTAGAAGGTTTTGTCAAAGCAACATTATTAGAGCGCAGATTATCCAATGCAACTGCAAGATCCTGAAGATTCCTTTTCAGAGATTCCATAAGATTCCTGTTAAAGGCCAGATATAAATATTTATTGGTGATGCAAAGCACAATATTTATATAGACTATAATCAAAAACATACACAGGAGGGTGATAAATATGAAAAAAATACTAACAATCTTACTGGTACTAGGCCTAGTTCTATTAGTTGCCTGCCAGCCAACAACAGAGAAAAAAGCAGAAGAACCAGACAAAGAAAAAGCACCAGTAGTAAAAAAAGAAACAGCGCCAGAACCTGCGCCAGAAGTAAAAGAAAAAGAAATGGAACCACCCAAACCATTCCCAAAACAAGGAATGAAAATTGAAACAGTGTGCGACATACTGCTTCCAGTAGAAAAATTCGCAGACATCTGCGGACTAAGCGCAGACCAAATAACAGTAATAGACAAATCAAGCGAGAAAACATGCTGGGTGTCATACACAGACCAAAACAACAAGAGATTCACAGCAGGATTTGAAGCAAGAGACTGGAATAATGCAGAAGAAGCTGACAGAGAATTCCAGAGAGGAATAAGCATGCGAAGAATGGAACCATCCACAGACGTAGGAGAGAAAAACTACTGCTACCAAGAAATCGAGAGAGAAAACATAGTCTGGCAGCACGGAAGGTTCCTGACACACATCGGAGCATCAACACAGCTCTGCACAAAAGAACAATTATTAAAACTAGCCCAAGAAATCGACGGAAAGCTAGAATAAATTTATTTTTTTTCTTTTTTTATATAAACGCACTTAATCTCTTCTGCTTGCCCAATTCTTTCAACAACACACTTTCTTTAAAAATAAAATCAATATCAACACCAAATTTCTTCTTGATAAGATTTCTTGCATAAGTTAACATAAGTTTCTTATCACTAAACCGAATAGGCCTGTTGCTTAATGTCTTTCTAGCAGCTTCCCTGGTTACCCAGACACCTAGAGGAATAGCATATTCACCTGTGATGAATCTTAGCACTAAAACAGAAGCTTGTCTCTTTATTTTCTTCATTTTTTCAGCAAGAGCTAATCTCACAGTGTAATACCCGCCAACACAATTCTCGGCATAATCCTTCCTGCCATAAAAACCCTCTGTATCTGTTGTGTAATCCAGCTTATTAGTTGGGTTCCAGCCAGCCATAGGCAGATAAGACTCAAACAATTCATAAGACCAAAACTCTGAAAAGAATAATATCAGGTAGTAGTTTCCTAAGTATGAACCAAAGTAAGCTAAATAATCTGATTCTGGGTATTGCCTTATCTCAGGCATCATGCTCTTGCTTAAAGTATCATCTGTAGCAGTAATGCTCCAACGAGTAGGAACCAGTTTTCTCCTATCTTTAAACCCTAAAGTGCCAACACTCAATAACTTACTCAAGAAATTCTCATCAAAACCCTTATTGTACAGGTAATTCAAGCCATCAACAGATTTCAAACCAGTATCAGAGACAACCTGCTCAACCTTAGTATGAATCTTAGGATTAGAAGTTATTTCAATCTTCTTCAAGTCAGCATTAGGACCAGTAGGAGCCATATGCGCATCTGTATTCAAACGAAAAACAGGCTTTTTCTTCAGATTAACCTCAACATCAACAGGCTTAGAAGCCATGCCAACCTCTTGAGTAATACCCAATAATCTGTCATTTCTTTCCTTGACATAAGCCTTGAACCTTGAGTTAATCAAAGAAGAACGCAAATCAACAATCTGAGGAATCTTAAACTCTTCCTTAGACCAATGCAAGGGAGCATCATGAAGCCAGGCATCAGGCTTTTGCTCAGGAGGACTCAAGATACCCACATTAATATGCGGGTAACCAAAACGACCAACAAAAGGGGCAGGACTAGCACCAAAGAAATCCTCTTTATTCATTTTATCCTTAACTTTAAATAAAGCCTCTGACTTAGCCACAATAGGACAAAAAGTCCTACCACAATTAGCAGGATTCCTGCCCTTACACTTAATACAAGGCACCCTCATTAACCTGGAGATGCTTACAAAATATTTAAATAATGTTGTGATACAATATCTATAAAATGGAAGTTCCAAAAAAACTCCTAACGCACATTGAGCTTAAACTAAACTGCAAAATAAAATCATGCAAAGAACTCGGCAGCGGTGCGCACAATCTGAATTATCTTCTAGAAACAGACAAAGGGAAATTTGTGCTGAGGATTTATGCTAATCTGCAGTTTGACAATTGTGAAAAAGAGTATGCCATACTTAAAAAACTTGATGGGCAGTTTGCGCCCAAAGCACTCTTGTCAGATACCTCTAAAAAGTTCATAGAGTATAATTACATGATTCAAGAATTTATAGAAGGACAACCAATAAAAGAATTATCAGATGATCTCCTTGTTAAGATTGCGAATTTGATGAAAAAAGTTCATACAATCACAGACGAATCAAAAGACAGGCCGCCAAAAATAATAAGTGACTGGTGCAAAAAAAATATATTAGAAACAAGCAAAAAAAGAGGCGAAGAATTTCATATTTCTGCGGTTGGATTGTATAATCAAATCAAAGAAAAAGTAGATAACATCAAGCCACTTCTTGAGAAATACCAGAGAACGCATCTAATCCATGATGATCCAGTCTTTGAAAACTTTCTTGTGCAGAATAAGGGCCTTGTTTTGATAGACTGGGAATTAGCAACTTACAACTATTTTTTCCTTGATCTTGGGACATTCATAGCAGAAAACCACATCACAAAAGAACAAGAAGACAAATTCTTGATAGCGTATGGATTTGGGCAGACAGATGAAGAAAGACAGATAATCCAAATCTCAAAAGCATACAGAATATTAGCTATAATCAGCTGGCTAATTGAAAGAATATGTTTGATTAAAGAAGGGGAGCAAAAGCATGTTGGTATAGATATAGAAAAATATGAGACACAGATGAAAAAAGAGATAAAGTATCTCAAGGAATTACTAAAATGAAAGTAATATCACTATTAAGCGGAGGAATAGATTCTGCAGTAAGCAGCTATCTAATGCTCAAGAAAGGAGCAGATGTAGTATTTGTGCACTTCCACAACCAAACTTTGCAGAAAAAATATGTAGAGAACAAAGTAGTAAAGACAGCAAAGATACTATCTAATTTTACAAAGAAAAAAACACAACTATACCTAGTACCATTCAAGCAATTACAGCAAGAAATCATCAAAGCAGTACCTGCAAGATACAGAATGATTGTTTATCGCAGAGTAATGTTCAAGATAGCAGAAGAAATACTAAAAAAAGAGAAAGCAAAAGGCCTTGTGACAGGAGACAGCCTAGGACAAGTGGCTTCACAGACGCTGGATAATCTGCAAGTATTGTATGATGCTGCAAAAAAACCAGTATTAACACCACTATTAGGCATGGACAAAGTAGACATAATCAACATAGCAAAAGAAATCAAGACATTTGAGACATCAATACTGCCTTATTCTGACTGCTGCTCATTCCTGATAGCAAAACATCCTGAAACAAAAGCAAAACTAGAAAAAATAAAAGAGATGGAAAGCAAACTAGATCTTCAAAAGTTAATTAAAGAAACTTTAGAGAAGGCAAAAATCATTCCTCTTCCTTGAATTCTGGCTCAGCACTATGATGTTTCTTGAACTGAGAGCATTGTTTCTTTAATTCCCAATAATACCAGCATTTTTTTCCAAAACTCTTGCTGTTAACACAGCCATCGCACAAAGCCATAACAAAAAAGAAATTAAGGAAGATTTAAAAACCTTTTGCCTTTTCATTTAAATATGCTCAATGAGAAAGAAATACAACAAATAAAGGATGAACTAGATACCTGCAAGAGGCCATTATTCTTCTTCCACGATGACCAAGACGGGCTTGCAAGCTTTCTATTATTCTACAGATATGTAAAAGAAGGAAAAGGACAGGTGCTAAAAGCAAAACCAAACCTTACAGAACTGCATGCAAAAAAAGTAGAAGATTACGGAGCGGACAAGGTATTTGTGCTGGACATAGCAATGGTTGACCAGGAATTCATAGACCAAGCAGGTGTTCCTGTAATATGGATAGACCATCACCCTGTAGTCCAGAGAGACAATGTAAAATACTTTAATCCAAGAACAAAAGATGAGAACCTGAATATTCCAGTAGCATACCTATGCTACCAAGTTGTACAGCAAGACCTATGGATTGCGATGGTAGGATGCTTAGGAGACTGGTACGTGCCTGATTTTATAGATGAGTTCAGGAAAAAATACCCGGACTTATTGCCAGAGAAGTACAAAACAGCCAGAGAAATACTATTTGAGACAAAAATGAGCATCTTAAACAAAGTTTTCTCATTTAATCTTAAAGGAAACACATCAGATGTGCTAAAATGCATAAAAGTAATGACAAGAATAGACTCTCCAAATGAAATACTAGAGCAAAGCACGCCAAAAGGAAAACTCATCTACAAAAAATACCAAAAAATAAACAAGGCATATGAAGAACTCAAAGAAACAGTGCTAAAACAAAAACAGCAAAAAGGCAAAGTGATGCTTTTCAAATACACAGATGACAAGCTAAGCCTCACAAAAGACCTTGCAAATGAGTTATTGTATATGTTTCCAGACAGAGTTATAGTATTAGGAAGAGAAAAATCAGGAGAACTCAGGTGCAGCATAAGAGCAATGAAAATAGACCTCAAACCAGTAGTGGAAAAAGCATTAATGGATGTAAATGGCTATGGCGGAGGGCACGAACATGCCTGCGGAGCAGCAATAAAACTACAAGACATAGACAAGTTTATTTCTAACATAGAAAAACAAGTATCGTAAGATTTACAGGAAATCTTCAGAAAAGCATATAAAGACCAATTCACAGCAAACAATTTATGAAAAAAGCAATCATCTTAATGCTACTACTATTAACAGGATGCGGAATAACAGGATTAAACATAGCTGAACTGATTCCACAAGAACCACAAATAAAACACTGCAGCCCGAATATCACAATAGCATCATTCAATATCAGAAAATTCTCAGACAACAGCAGAACAGATGAAGAAATAAAACAAATAGCAGCTGTTTTATCTGAATTTGACTTAATTGCAGTGCAGGAAGTGCTAGGAAATCCTATAATTCTCAATAGAACAATACAAATGCTTCCAGGATATAATTACATAGTTAGTGAGGAAGTAGGAAATATGCAGAAAGAGAGGTATGCATTTATCTTTAATGAAAAAATAAAAGTGATTTCAGAAGGCAAGACATATTATGATAAATACGACAAGTTCATCCGCGAGCCATACTATGCAAGCTTTAAGTCAGGAGGATTTGACTTTACAATATTAACAGTACACATCCTTTACGGAGACTCTGCAAAAGACAGAACAGGAGAGATGAAACAAATAGCAAGCGTTTATGAATATTACCAAGAAAAAGATGATTCTGAAAATGACTTGATATTAACAGGAGACTTTAACACACAACCAACACACTATAATTTTGACTACATCAAAGAAATACCAGGAATAACACTGGCAATACAAGAAGGAAAAAGCACAATAGGAAAAACAGGAAACCTTTATGACAACATCATCTTTGATTCAAACACAGAAGAATACACTGGATTAAGCAGAATACACTATTTTGACACAGGAATGGACATGGACGCGGCAAAACAAGCTATTTCTGACCACAGGCCAGTATATGCAGTATTCTGCACTGGAATGGATGATGACTAGAGATTAGAAATCTTTTTAAAGACACTCACAATTATTCTCGATAACGCGCCGATGGTCTAATGGCATGACTGCGGCCTTCCATATGTTCTTCAACATGAAGGGAGCCGCCTATCTGGGTTCGAATCCCAGTCGGCGCATACAAACAAATGGCAAAAAAACCAGCAATTCTTGTAATAGGGGCGCACAGTGACGACCCTACATTTGGGGCAGGGGGAACTATCGCAAAATATGCCCTTGAAGAAAAGAAAATCAAGACAATCATTTTCTCATACGGAGAACTAAGCCCGCCACACCTAAAGCCAGAAATAGTCAGAGAAAAAAGAAAAAAAGAAGCAGAACAGGCAGACAAGATATTAGGGGGAAAAGGAGTAATGTTCTTTGACTGCAAAGAAGGAAGATTCCCTCAAGGAATAAAAGACCTGAAAATCAAATCCAAACTCAAAAAAATAATACAAAAAGAAAAACCAGAAAAAATATTCACTCACGGAGCAAATGACGCACACCCAGACCACTTAGCAATACACCACCTGATAAAAGAAATGATACACAAAAAAGAGATAACCTGCCCTGTATACTCATTTGACATCTGGAGCTTGTTCAGATTCAGAAAAAGAATGGTGCCAAGACTTGTCGTGAACATAACAACAACATTCCACACAAAAATAAAGGCCACAGATGTGCACAAAAGCCAGACCTGCCTGCCCGCAACACAATTCCTCATATTTCCAATAACATGGATGATATACTTCAAAGCAGTAATCAATGGATGGAACAACAACTGCAAATACGCTGAAGTCTTTGACAAGATAGAATGAAAAAACTGCTGATAACAACAGACTGCTTCTTACCAAGATGGGACGGCATAGCCAGATTCTTATCAGAACTACTGCCCAGCTTAACAAAACAATACACAGTAACAGTCATAGCACCAAAATTCCCAGGAAAACTAAAGAGATTCAAAGGAACCAAGATAATCAGGCTGCCATTAATACCAATCAAATTCGGAGACATCTATTTTGCACACATTAATAAAAAACTAATCAAAAAAGAAGCGGCAAAAGCAGACATAATCTTTAACCAAACAATAGGACCAATAGGAATGACTGCAATAAAAGCAGCACACAAGCAGAAAAAACCACTGCTAAGCTATGTACACAACATAGAATGGGATTTAAGCTCAAAAGCAGTAAGCCACTTCCAGAAAACAGTGCGACACATAGTGCACAGGATAGCAATAAAACACTACAACAAATGCAGCCTGTTAATAGTGCCATCAGATAAAGTAGGAGGCATATTATCTGCAAATAAGATAAAAACAAACAAAATAACAATACCAATAGGAGTAGACGCAAACAAATTCAAGCCAGCAAAATCAAAAAAACAAGCAAAACAAAAAATAAAACTAAACCCAAAAGACATAATAATAGGATTCTCAGGCAGGATAGGGAGAGAGAAAGACATGCCAACACTAATACAGGCATTCAACAAACTAAAACAAGAAAACCTCCAACTATTAATAGTAGGCACAGGAATAAAAATACAGACAGGAAAAAACACAATACAAACAGGAGCAACAAACAATGTAATAAAATACTTACAAGCAATGGACATCTTTGCACACGCCTCATTAACAGAAACAAACTCATTATCCACAATGGAAGCAATGAGCTGCGAACTGCCAGTAGTCGTGACACCAACCGGCTCAATAGCAGACTATGTCAAGACAGGAAAAAACGGGCTATTGTTTCCTATGCACAGCACAAAAGCAATGCAAAAACAACTTCAGAAACTAGTTGACAGCAAGAAACTAAGAGAAAAGCTAGGAAAAGAGGCAAGAAAAACCATAATCAAAGAACATAGCTGGAAAACAACTGAAAAAAACGTCCTAAAAACACTCAAAGAATTCAAGCTTTAGTAGCAATCTTCTTAGCCTTGCTAATATCCAGGCTCACAACATTACTCAAGCCAGCATCTGTCTGCATAGAAACACCATACAAGGCATCTGCTTCTGAAATAATATTATCATTATGGCTGATGACAACATACTGCGCCTTGTTACAATAATCACGTATTAAATCAGCAAGTTTCTGGGAATTCGCCTTGTCAAGAGCAGCATCAACCTCATCCAAAATATAGAAAGAAGCAGGCTCATGCTCTTGAATAGCAAACAAGAAAGCCAAAGCAGTCAGTGTCTTTTCTCCGCCACTTAAGCTCCTGATATCCATGAACTTCTTACCAGTCAAACGAACCTTAATCCTCAAGCCCTCATCAAAAGGACTCTCAGGATTCTCTAACTCCAAGAAAGCCTCGCCCTTAGTAGACAAAGCAGTGAAAATATCAACAAAATTCTTATTAACAACCCCTAAAGCATCCAAGAACAAGCCTTTCTTGCTGGTCTCAATCTCTTCCATCATCTTCATGACATCATCTTTCTCACCAACAAGACTATTCTTCTTATCAATCAAGACAGTATACTCTTTCTCAACTGTCTCATAAATCTCCAGAGCCCTCAAATTAACATTACCAATGTTAGCCATCATCTTCTCAAAATCAGAAATCTCTTTTTTCAGCTTTTCCACAGACTTCTCCATATCAAGCTCAACACCCTCATACTGGGCAAACTCAGCATTCATACCAGCAAGCTCTGCCTTAACCTTAGCCTCCTCAATAGAGAAAGTATTAATTGTCAGTTCCTCTTTTCTAGAACCTTCTTGCAAACCAAGAATCTTGTTCTCCTGCTCTGTAATCTCATCACTAAGCTTTGTCCTTTGCTCAAACAAAGACTTAAACTGCGAGAAAAACTTATTCTGCTCTGTCTCTTTAACCTTAAGCTCAGCAGATTGATCTTTGATTTCCTTATTCAAAGACTTTATCTCAGCCTTGAAAGTGCCTGCCTCTTTTTCCAGCTCTTTCAGAATCTTATCAGTATTTTCCTTATCCCTGCCAACAATATCCTTCTCCTGATTAGACATGTTCTTTAAATCAGCATCAATCTTGATCACTTCTTCTGAAAACTCTTTCTTTTTCTGTTCAAAAGTGTTTAATTCAGCCAATAACCTAGGATTACGCAACTCATTCATCTCAACACGCAGTTTCTGCTTCTCAACTTTTAATCCAGTTAATTTCTCTGTCTCTTCAGCAATATCATCCTCAACCTTAGCAATATCCTTGTTTAATTTCTCCATAGTCTCCTGCAATTCTTTTTTGTAAGCTTCATTAGCCTGCAAGTCACTAGAATCAAGATGCAGAGACTTCTCTGTCTTAATTATGTCTCCCTCAAGATTCGCCTTTAATTCCCGGGTAGCATAAATCTTCTTTTCATTCTCAGAACGCTCGCTCTCAAGATCCTCAACAAACTTCTGAGCCTTTTTCAACTCTTTCTTTAAATCAGAAATATCACCAGAAAGATCCTTTTGCCTGAAACTGCCTTCTTTCTTATGCCTAAACCCGCCAATCATTGCACCAGATGATTCTGCAAGATCACCATCCAAAGAAACCATCCTGGCCTTGCCAATACCAATCTTTCTGGCAGTCTCAATATTATCAACAACCAACGTGTTGCCAAAAACATGGCTAAACGCATTCTTAAACCTAGTATCAAACTCAATCAAATCAATAGCAAAACCGTGAACACCCTTCTGCTTAGCCAACTTACTTAGTTCAGCATTCTTACTTGCAGGCTTAATCTTATTCAAAGGAAGAAAAGAAGCAACACCCAGCTTGCCATCTTTCAAGAACTTAATACACTTAGCAGCTGTCTTGTCATCCTCAACAACAATACTCTGAATCCGTTTAGCAGCAGCAATCTCTAAAGCCATGGAAAACTTCTTGTCAGCAGTACCCAGCTCTGCAATAGTGCCATAAATCTGGCCAAGCTTATTCTTATTTTCCAAGACTTTTTTTACAGCAATGTTAGCTGAAATAGACTCTTTAATGCTTGCATTCTTAATCTGAAGCTTCTCAATCTTCTCATTAAGCTTGAAAGCCTCTTTTCTAGCATCAGCCAGCTTATTAGCATGAGCAGAATCAGCATTCAACAACTCATTTAATTCCAGAGTAAGCTTCTTGAACTGAGATTTCTTTTTCTTTAATAGATCAATTTCGTTCTTATGCTCTTTCTCAAGCTCAAGAACCTTTTCAATCTGCTGGTCAATAATCTGCAGCTGAAACTCACACTTATCTTTACCCCTGATGAAATCCTGCTGCTTTTCTCTTAAATTCTGAATACTCTTTTGAATATCATCAGCCTGCTTGTCCAGGTCTTCAATCTTATTTTCAAAACCAGAATCTTCCCCAAGCTTATGCTTTTTCTTAAAATCAGAAATCTTCTTATCTAAAATAGAGAGCTCATTAGTAAAAAACTTCTTTTTATCTGTTAATTCCTTTTTTTGACCCTTTAGCTCATCAATCTTGCCATCTAATTCCTCAAGATTCTTCTTAAGCTGCTCTTTTCTCTGATCAATACGCGCAACCTCATTATTACAAGAACTGACTCTTGTTTTTTTAGTAGCCAAGTCAACTCTTAACTTCTCCACTTCTTTCTGAAGCTTGACCTGCTCAACCTCTCCTTTTTCCTCAATCTCATCAGAAATCTGCTTTATCTTATCTTTTCTCTCTGCAATCTCTTTTCTTAAAGAATCAATCTGAGAATTAAGTTTTTCAAGACGCTCCTTGTTCTTAGAGCTCTTTTCCTCTAGCTTTGTTTTTTCATCTTCTTTCTTGTCAATCTTTCTCTTCAAATAAGAAGCCTTGTTTTTCTTGATATCATCACTCAATCTCTTGTACTTAAGAGCCTGATCTCGGTCTTTTTTTAATTCTTTCAAGTAAGTCTCTCTTTCCTTGAGTATGATCTCAGCCTCATTAAGCTTGTCCTCAACCTTCTGAAGCTCATTCAATGCTTTCTGCTTTTTCTCTTCATAGACAGAGATGCCTGCAATCTCTTCAACAATCTGCCTTCTTTCTACAGGACTCATCTCAACAAGCTTGACAATATCACCCTGCAGAATAATATTATAACCATCTGGATAAATCTTAGCAAGAGCAAGCATATCAACAATCTCCTGCCTTGTCCTGTTCTTATTATTAATCTTATACCTGCTCACGCCATCAGGCCGGACAATACGAGAAACCTTGACAGAATCCTCTTCTACAGGAAAAATACGCTCCTTATTATCAAACACAATACTTACCTCAGCAGTATTAGCAGGCTTCTTCGCCTTGCCGCCATTATAGATAAGATTAGCTGATTTCTCAGCTCTCAAGGATTTTGAAGAAGACTTACCCAAAACAAAACACAAAGCATCCAAGATATTAGACTTGCCAGAGCCATTCGGCCCCAGGACTACATTAAATCCTGGCTCAAACAAAAGCTCTGTCCTTTTTCCAAAGGACTTAAACCCGTCCATAACCAGCTTATTTATCTTTGTGATATTATTCTTCTCAGTAGCTATAGCTTCTGTCATCTAAATTTTGCTAGAACACAAAGGTATATAAAGGCTTCGCTTATCGACTATATAAAATAAAAAAAGAATTAATTCCAGCCGCTTCTAGGCCAGGTAGGGCTCTTAGCATATGGATCTGTCCAATAATGGGTCATGTAACCCAAATTCTGACATTCATACATGCACTCATTCTGGGTCCTAGGGCCTAAGAACTTCACTTCCTTGCCATAAATACCAGAAGCAGGATCCCTTGGCTGGGCAACCATGTACTCACCATTATGACAATAACAATTCCTGTAACCATTGCCATTCTCATACACATTACCCCAAGCAAAAGCAGTACTACTGGACTTCATCATCGTAGCAATACCAACAACACTAACAACTGCAATAAACAACAAGGCAATGAGCAACAACTTACGCTCGTCCATCATATCACCTCTAAAGACACAAAAATAAATCCAAGTATATAAACCTTTTCAGAACTCGTCAAGCTTTTTCTGGTTTTTCTGCATTATAGACTCTTGAAAAGGGGCTTTATTCTTTGACCCAAAGAATCTTTTTACTATTTTCTACAGAATGCGTTTTTACTTTCTTGAAATCCAAGTTCTTCAGTACAGTGATTACACCTTTATTATGAGCCTTGCACTGGGCAAATATTCTCTTGAACTTATTTTTCAGGCCATATTTAACAACTACTGCAAGAACTTTTGTTGCAAGACCTTTTCCCCTGTAATCAGGATGAATCCAGATATGAACCCTTCCTTCATCAGAAGCAGGATTCCAGTTCTGATGCTGTAAAAGAACATTTCCTGCATATTTTCCATTAATTTCAACTGTAAAAATCTCTGAATCCTTTTCTTTAATCTGCTTAATTAGGCCTTTAATTTCTTGCTTTGCTTCTGACAAATTCTTAGGGACGCTCGTGAGATTCTTCTTTGTCTCTTCATCTTGCATAACCTCAAAATAGGGCTCTGCATCTAACAAATTAATAGGCCTTAGAATGAATTCTTTTGTTCTTATTATTGTCATGATATATTAAAACTCGCCTAGTTTCTTCTGGTTCTTGTGGCCTGCAACTTTTTTGTAAGAGGCCCAGGTCTTTCTGAAAATCTCAGGGAAATCCTTATAGTGCTTTTTCAAGAATTCTTTTGTAATCTCATCAGAAGGATAACCAGAACCGCAGTCAATACCAATCTTTTTCTTTATTTTCTCTATCTCCCTATCTCTTGTAACTTTGGCAAGGATAGAGGCAGCAGAGACAACAGGATACTTTACATCTGCCTTGTGCTCTGCAACAATCACGACCTTCTTGTTATCTAACTTTTTCCGTATATACTCCTTGTATGCCCTCAGGTTAGGGCTAGGACAATCCAAAATAGCCTTGTCTGGCTTTAGCGCATTTATCAACTTAGCAGAAGTGTCTGCCTCAAGCCAGTTAAGATTAGAGTCTTTTGATAGCAGGACCGTATCAATCTCTGCAGGCGGAATTATGATTATCTTATGCGCCTTGACCATTCCCTTGATCTGGTCAAACAAAATCTCTCTTGTTCTTGGAGTGAGAAGCTTGGAGTCTTTAGCACCGATAGAACGCAGTTTATCTTCGTCTTTTTCATCTATCAATACACCTACCATGACCAACGGGCCTATGACAGGACCGCGGCCAGCTTCTTCAACACCACATAATAATACCATAAATATAGTTATAGTATTACTGTTTTTAAATTTTTGCACAAAATATAAATACAAGCAATAAAAAAGAACCTACTATGGCAAAAGAAATACCAGACCAAGAGATAATCCAATTCATAGGACTAAAGGAACTAGAGCCAATGGAGCAAGAGACAGTGCAGAGACTGACAACAGAGAACTACACTAAAATAAAAAGAGACCTTAAAAACATTACAAGCCTAAAGGTTCACGTGAAGACCTACAAAAAAGAGGGAGAACAGAAGAAATTTTCACTGCATGTACAGGCAATATACCCTGGCGGAACAATAGAGAGCAACAGATCACATGACTTTGAACTGCCAAGAGCAATACACAAGGCATTCAACGACATAAAAGAACAAATACACCACAAACTGCACACAGACACGAACAGGGAAAAGGCTTATGAGTGAATTTCTTTAATTATGATTCCTGGTTTGAGTCCTTCGGACAGTTACCACTATATAATTTGCCGAAGGCACTAACTGTGCAAAGCACTTCTTCTTGGAATATTTGAAAAGAAAGAAAATAAAAAATAGCGGGGGGTGGATTTGAACCACCGACCTGAGGGTCTCTCAGACGAGTGCATATGAGCCTTCCAGGATTATCCCTTGCGGAATAAATCACTCCGGGCACTCCTGAATGGGCGGGTTAAGCAGTTTTGCTTAAGCACCACTGCCCCACCCCGCTATGCTGCTAAAGAATTCCAGCTTATTTATAAAGTTTACTTTAATGACAAGATTTATATATAAAACATTCTGAACTAAAGAATTGCAGAAAAGAGGGGAAACTGTGCAGAAAAAAATAGGAGTATGCCTTTTAACAATACTTATATTTCTTTTATTTTTGTATTCTGCACAAGCTGCATGCACTGACAATGACGGAGACGGGTTTGGAACAGAATATGTAACTGCAACAGGAAACAGGAACGGAGGCAACCACTACAGCATCAACAAAACAGTGAATACAAGCAACACTCTTGCACAGAGCTTTTCAACAGCAAAAGATGCTGCAATTGTCAGAGTCGGCGTAAGACTCAACAGATGCTTTCCAAACATAAACAACATAACAGTGCAGGTAAGGGCAGACCTTAACAAGCCCAATGACTTTCTTGCACAATACAACATACCACGCGATGAAATACCCCAAGGCCCGAACGGAGGCTGGCATTATAAATCAGTAAATTTCAATGTCGGAGGAGGAAAAACATATTATCTAGCTGTAGGAAGCCCTCCTGCAGGGAAAAATCCCCACTGCTGGATATACAACAAATCAGGAGACCCATACAAAAGCGGACAATTGTTTGAGAACGGAGCAGCAATAGACGGAGGAAAATCAGATGCAGTATTCGAGCTTTTCACAGCAGGCGACCTGACTGAATGCCCCCAAAGAAACATAGCAGACTGCAATGACAGCAATGCAAATATTTTACCCCCCTACTACGGGCAAATTATCAACAATAACACATATCTCTGCACTGGATTCTACAATGTAACCGGCGCGATAGCAGGAATAACATTCAACAAATCCAACATAAAATTAGTGTGCCAAAACACAACAATAAACAACAATAATCCTGCAAACGGGCTGTATGCAATAGGCGCGAATAGTTTTGATAATATTTCAATAACAGGATGCACCATACAAAACTACAACAGGTCATATGGAATATATATCCGCAATCTCAAAAATGCAAACATAACAAACAACACATTCATACACAACGGAGAAGGAATACATGGAATAAACACAATAAATATATGGGTGTATAACAACAGTTTCTACAATCATTCTGATCCTTTTCCCAGAGGATTCGGAATGATAGGACAGCAAGGAGTATATAACTGGACAATACAAAATAATTATTTTGAAAACAGTGCATCAGCAGACCTGGTCATATACAACATAGGCAGCGGAAACCTGGTAGAGAACAATACCTGCAACAGCCTTGGGCCTGGCGGAATAGTTAGCATGGGCGTAAATGGCACTATAATAAGAAACAATGTGGCATATGGGCACACAGGAGGAACGAACCTTTCAACATATGGCTATGGAATCATAGCAGCCACAGTAGACCTGCAGCCACCACTGATTCCAGAGTACAGGGCATGGATATACAACAACACAGTATACAATAATGACGTAGGGATTGCACTTCTGGGAAATAACTCTATTGCTGAAAACAATACAATATATAATAACACATATGGAATTTTTCTTCAAAACCAATCCTTCTTAATAGCAGGTTTTGTATCACCAGGAGGCCACAACAACACAATCAGAAAAAACAAAGTATACAACAACACAAACGGAATCTATATGGACAGCACAAATTACAACATATTCAACAGGAACAACATAACACAAAATAAACAAGGAATCTGTTTCGTAAACTGCTTCAACATTACAGCAACAAACAACATATTCCTCGGAAATACAAAAGAAATAACAATACAAGGAGGCCTGCCTGCAGCAAAAAACCAGATACAAAACACCACAATAAACACATTAAGAACCAGCTTTGATTACAAAGGACATTTTAACATAACACACGGCAGCATGCAAGGAACCGCGCCATATGGAAAAGCAAGCATAGGCAAATTCATAGAAATAACAAACAACACAAACCTTGTGCCAAACCAATCTGTGAACTTGACAATATATTATACTGCTGCAGATTTAAACAATATCAAGAAAGAAGCATCACTGCGCATATACAGATACAACAACAACAGATGGACCATGGTACCAGGAAGCACAGTAAACACCACCGCAAATTATGTAACAGCAGACCTGACAAGCTTCAGCATGTTCGGCGTGTTCGGACAATCAAAAAGTTCACGCAGCGCAGCAGGAGGAGGCGGAGGAGGAAGCGCCAGAAGAGCATATGAAAACACACTGGTTGAGCAAACACAAGAAAAACTGCCAGAGACAGAACAAGAAGCAGAAACAAAAAACCATCAAACAGAAGAAAAACAAGAAAAATCAACTGAGCAAGAAAACCCGCAAGCCACATTAAAACTACCTGAAATCAACACAGAAATACAAACACCAGAGAGCGAAAAAACAATACTGCAGTACATACCCAGCACAAAAGCGCTTTTGCCAGGCATACTTGCTGTGGCAGCATTATTCAGCACAGTTGCATATCTTACCTTCATCAAATCCCCCACACAAAAACAACCCACACACAAACCATCAAGAAGAAAAGACAACATAGAGCTGGAAAAACACGGCTTCAGGGTCAAGAAATAGCTATTTCTCAATGGCAAGATTTATAAATATCTACCAAGTCATATAACTCTATGCCGCGGTGGCACAACCTGGTACTGCGCTGGATTGCTAATCCAGTTTCCTTCGGGATATATGGGTTCAAATCCCATCCGCGGCGTAACATTTTTATACTTAAACAAATAGAATATTAAAAAAAGAGGTAATTAAATGCTAATAAAGAAAGTAATGAAGCCAGCAGTGTGCGTCCCGCCGACTGCAACAAAAAAACAACTTCTAAAAGCAGCAAAAAAACACCCAACTGCAGACATATTCATAGTAGCAGGAAAAAACAACAAGTTTTTGGGAGACATACATGAAAATGATTTGTTCTATATGCTGGTGCCAAACAAGCTTTATGAAGACATAGGAGTTCAGCTGGCATTTGACCTTGAAAAAAAGTTCTGGGCAAAAACAGCAAGAGAATTAATGCGAAAACACGACGTGATCTGTTTTGAGAATGACACAACAATGGATGTTGCGCTAAAATTCGTGAGAGTAGAGGTGAATGAAATGCCTGTACTCAACAAGAAAAGACAAGTAGTGGGGGTAATTGACCAAGGCAGACTGCTGAGGCACATGAAAATACTATGATAGAGAACGTATTATTACTGCTATTAATACTTATTTTAACTGCCAAGCTAATAGGCGCTCTTTTTGAGAGAATCGGGCTTGACAGCACAATAGGAGAACTATTGACAGGAGTTCTATTTGGGCCTTCAATACTAAATCTTGTCCATGCAGAAAGCATAGAAGCATTTGCAATAATCGGCTCTGTACTAATCCTGTTTGTAGCAGGAATGAAACAACAAGACATAGGAAAAATCTACAAAGACAAACCAGCACTAAAAATCGGACTGACACTGCTTCTGGTCACAGCAGCACTAATGACAACCTTTTTTTATTTTGTGCCAAGATACTTTGGACTTGAATTCGGCATTTTCCAGGCAGTAATCCTAGGATTAGCATTTGCAGTAGTAGACATAGGAGTGCCTGCAAAAATACTAATCTCAAAAGGCCTCATAAACAGGCCATTAGGAAAAATCACAGTGCGCTCTGCAATAGTAAACATAATACTGGGACTATTATTATTCACAATAGCAACACTATTCATAAGCCCAAACCTGCGAGATATACTATTTAAAGCAGGCGGAATAATATTATTCCTTGCAGTAACCTACGGCCTGATATATTTCCTCTCAAAAATATCCAAGTTTGTCATGAGAATGCATGTTGAAGAAGGAGAATTTGTCATGGCACTAATCATGGTGCTTGCATTAGCATACCTGACAGAAGTAATAGGATTCTCAAGCGTGCTAGGAGCGTTCATAGCAGGAGTATTGATAGCAAGAACACCCTTTGCAGAAACAAGAAGCTTCTCAGACAAAATAAAATCAATAAGCTTCGGACTATTCATCCCCTTATTCTTTGTATGGTTTGGACTAGAAATAAACCTCGCAGAGATATGGAAGCACATAATACTCGCAGTACTGATATTCCTAGCATATGCATCAATAAGATTCATAATAACATACTCATACATGAGAAAATACAAGATGAAAATGCCTGCATTGATAAGCTCATCAATGCTGTCAGTAGATGTAGAGAGCCTAGTTATTCTAATGGTGGCATTACAACTAGGAATATTCGTAACAGAGATACCGCTGACCTTATTTGCGCCAAGCGTATTCTTCAGCACATTCTTCATAGTATTGCTTGTAGCAATATTCTCTAAAATAGAGAAACCAAAAAAAGCAAAGAAGATGGTCAAGTTCATTGAGTAAACCTTAAATACTCGGAAGAAATCTCATATATCAATGAAAAAAGAGATACTTGTGATAAGCCTAGGAGGCTCAATAATAATACCAGAAAAAGTAGATATAAACTTCTTGAAAGACTTCAGGAAAATAATACTTAGCTACAAGGATAAGTACCAATTCATAATATCAACAGGCGGAGGATACATAGCAAGAGAGTATGCAAAAGCAGCAGGACAGATAGCAAAAGTAGAGCAAGAAGACAAAGACTGGCTAGGGATACACTGCACAAGACTAAACGCACACCTGATAAGAACAATATTCAGCGAACATGCTTATGCAAAAGTCATAAAAGACCCAACCAGAAAAATAAATACAACAAAACCAGTGGTTGTTGCAGCAGGATACAAGCCAGGAAGCAGCAGTGACTATGACGCAGTTTTGCTGGCCAAGCTGTTTAAGGCTAAAAAAATACTAAATCTGACAAACATTGACTATGTATACAACAAAGACCCGTCAAAACACACATTTGCAAAACCACTAAAAGAGGTAAGCTGGAAACAATACAGAAAAATAATACCTCCTGAGTTTGAGTATGGCATGCACACGCCATTTGACCCAGTGGCAAGCAAGATTGCTGAGAAGCTCAAGATGCAGGTAGCCATAATAAACGGGCACAAACTAAAACAAATCAAGAATTACCTTGACAAAAAAGCATTCATAGGAAGCGTGATAAAATGAACAACAAAATAGTCCCAGACACATCAGTCATAATAGAAGGAGCCTTAAGGCAGCATATAGAAAAAGGAGAACTAAAAGGAAAAGAACTCCTGCTCCATGAAGCAGTATTTGCAGAACTAGAAAACCAGGCAAACAAAGGCAGGTCAACAGGTTTAATCGGGCTGGATGAACTAAAGAAAATACAGGAAACAGCAGGCAAAAACAAGATAAAAATCACAATATCCGGCAAAAGACCAACTTCTTCTGAAATAAAATACGCAGGAACAGGAGAGATAGACGCCTTGATAAGACAATTAGCCTGGGATGAAGACGCAACACTAATGACATCAGACAAAGTACAGGCAAAAGTAGCAGAAGCAAAAGGAATGTCAGTTGTCCTGGTGCCAATGGAAACAGGACCCAGAAAAAAAATCAAACTTGAAACTTATTTTGACACAACAACAATGTCAGTGCATTTAAGAGAAAACGTGCTGCCAATGGCAAAAAAAGGAGTCCCAGGAAAATGGCAGTTTGTTGCGCTGGCAAAAACAAAACTAACAGCAGCAAAAATAAAAGAGATAAGCCAGGAAATAATAGAAGAAGCAAGAAGCAGAGCAGACGGGTTCTTGGAAATAGAAAGAGAAGGAAGCACAATAATCCAATTAGGGCCGTACAGAATTGTAATAACCAGGCCGCCATTCTCAGACGGCTGGGAGATAACAGCAGTAAAACCAATCAAGAGATTGAGCCTTGCAGATTACAGGCTAAGCGAAAAGATGCAGAAAAGAGTTGCAGAACAAGCAGAAGGAATACTAATCGCAGGAGCACCAGGACATGGAAAAACAACATTTGCGCAGGCATTATCTGAGTACTTTGCAGACCAGCAGAAAATCGTCAAGACAGTTGAGGCACCAAGAGACCTTGTACTGCCAGACACAATCACACAACTAGCAATAAGCAGAGGAACACCAGAAGAGGTGCATGATGTTCTGCTTCTTTCTAGACCAGATTACACTGTATTTGATGAAATGAGAAACACGCCAGACTTCATACTTTACTCTGACCTAAGATTAGCAGGAGTAGGCATGGTAGGCGTGATCCACGGAACAAATCCGTTAGATGCAATACAACGTTTTATCGGCAAATTGGAATTAGGAGTGATACCGCACGTAATAGACACTTTAGTATTTATCAAAAACGGAAGCATAGGAAAAGTTCTTGCAATAGAGATGGTAGTCAAAGTGCCCTCAGGAATGACAGAAGCAGACCTAGCAAGACCTGTTATTGTAGTGTCTGACTTTGAGAGCGGCAAAGCAGCAGCAGAAATATACTCATATGGAGAGGAAACAGTAGTTGTTCCTGTAACAGAAACAGCTGAGAAAATGTCTGGAGCAAAAAAACTAGCAGCAGATGCAATAGAAAAAGCAATGCAGAAATACACAGACCAAATGAAAATAGAGATGCCATCAGAACACAAAGCAATAGTCTATGTCCCAAAACAATACATTGCAGGAATAATAGGAAAAGAAGGCAAAAACATATCCAAACTAGAGGAGAGATTAGGGATTGGGCTAGATATCAGAGAATTAGGAGCAGAGGAAGCTGCAGCAGAAAAACCAGAAGGAAAAGAAATTCATCATGAACTTAATTTTGCAAGCAAATATATCGAGATATATATCGGAGAAAACCTGAAAGGAAAAGATGTAGACATCTACGTTGCAAACGAGTACTTAGCTACTTTTAACATAGGCAAAAAAGGCATAATCAGGATCAAGAAAAGCAATCCACTAGGAAAAGCAATAATGAATGCCCAGAAATACGGAGAAAAAATAAGGATATTCAAGACCTAGTGCCATAAAGAACCTTTGCAATAGCATACGGCTTGTCATGTTCTGGAATCCTTAAATTATAAATATACTCACAAACCTTGCCATGCATTCCATGAGGAATCTTTCCATCAGAAACACCGCAAGCTCTCAAGGCATTTTCTACAACACCACACACAAAAGCATTCTTAGCAGAATCCTCGCGCAGTTCCTGCACAAGACAATCTCCTTTTTCTTTATTCATAATCAAAACAGTAGGTCTCTTAGGCAACATACCACCTTTTTTATAAAATTCCACAAAAGCAAAGAGGTTATATAAGCTTTGCGACACAGAAAAGTATATATACTATAAGCTATGAAGCCAGGATATGTTTGACATAAATTTAGTAAGGGAAAAACCAGAATTAGTAAAGAAAAATCTCAAGAACAGATATGACAAAGAGATGATTCCAGTAGTTGATGACCTGCTAAAAAAAGACGCAGAATGGAAGAAACTAAAGCAGGAAAGTGATGCTTTACGGGCTAAAAGGAATCAGCTTTCCAAGAAAATAAATGAGTTAAAGAAAAAAGGCAAAAAAGCAGACAAGGAAATAAAAGCAGCTGCAGAGATACCAGACAAAATAAAAGAAATAGAAGAAGTAATGAAAAACTTGAAGTGGGGGATAAAGAAGTATTTGATGAACCTTCCTAACATGCTTGACCCTTCTGTTCCTATTGGCGTTGATGAAAAAGACAACAAGGAGCTTAAGAAAGTAGGAAAACCAAAGAAATTCACATTTGAGATAAAAGGACACGGAGAACTGGCAGAAGAACTCGGGCTTGCAGACTTCAAAAGGAGTGCTAAGGTCTCTGGAGCAGGATTTTACTATATTAAGAATGAACTAGCTATACTAAATCAAGCACTTATTAGATATACAATTGATTTCTTAATAAAAAAAGGCTTTGATTACATAGAACCGCCATTGATGCTTCGCAAGGCGGCATATGAAGGTGTTGTAGAGCTGGATGACTTTGAAAACGTGATGTACAAAGCAGAAAAAGAGGATTTATACTTTATTGCAACAAGCGAGCACAGCCTCATAGCACAATACATGGATGAAAACATTCCAATAGATAAATTACCACTAAAACTAGCAGGATACAGCATGTGCTTCAGGAAAGAAATCGGAAGTCATGGTGTAGACACAAAAGGATTATTCAGGACACACCAATTCAACAAGATTGAGCAGATTGTTATCTGCAAACCAAAAGAAGACATGCTATTCTTTAATGAAATCCTAAAAAACTCTGCAGAACTAGTTAAAAACCTTGGCCTGCCATTCAGGTTACTTGAGATGTGCTCTGGAGACCTGGGAAATCTTAAATCAAAACAAATAGATGTAGAAGTCTGGATGCCAAAACAAGGAACATACCAAGAAGTAGGAAGCTGCAGCAACTGCACAGACTATCAAGCAAAAAGACTAAACATGAAAGCAATTGATAAAAAATTAGTTAAAACAAATGTTCATACACTAAATAATACTGCAATAGCAACATCAAGAATAATGGTGGCAATATTAGAAAATTTCCAGAACAAAGACGGCTCTGTAGATATTCCAACAGTGCTTCATAAGTACACAGGATTCAAGAAAATAAAGCCTGTTAAAAAGACCAAAAAGTGATTTCTCTACTACAATAAAGCTTAAATAAGCTACTAAATAATTTCAGGATATGAATTTATTTGACGGTATATTGGGGGATGAAGAAAGCCTGTTCAAGAATGAAGATGCCTTAGATACAGAGTTTGTTCCTAAGCTACTTCCTTTTAGAGAAGGGCAGCAGAGGGAGATAATCCTAAGTATCAAGCCGCTCATGCAGAACAGAAATGGAAAGAATCTGTTCATCTGCGGAGCACCTGGAATAGGAAAAACAGCTGCAACAAAATGGATATTCAGAGATCTGGAGTACAACACAGACGAAGTAGTTCCAATATACATAAACTGCTGGCAGAAAAATACCACATATAAAATAATTGTAGACATATGTCATCAACTAGGTTACAAGTTTACTCAAAATAAAAACACAGAAGAATTGTTTAAGGTAGTGCAAAACATGGCAAACAGAAAGCCAATAGTATTTGCATTTGATGAAATAGACAAAGTAGAAGATTTTGACTTTCTTTATTCCATACTTAATGATATTTACAAGAAAAGCATATTCTTGATAACAAACTACAAAGAGTGGCTTGATAAATTAGAAGACAGAATTAAATCCAGATTATTGCCAGAGATAATAGAATTCAAATCATATGATGAACGCGAGACATCTGAGATACTTAAGCAGAGAACAATGTATGCATTTATTCCAGGAGTATTAGATGATGCAGCATTTAGCTTGATATCAAAAACATCTACTGAGAGAGGAGACATAAGAGCAGGACTTTATTTGCTAAGAGAGGCAGGCAGGGTTGCAGAGAGCCTGAGCTCTAAAAAGATAACAGAAGAACATGCACAGAAAGCAATAGATAAATTAGAGGATTTCAAAATCAAAAAATCAACTGATTTAGATGAGGATACTAGATTGGTTCTTAATATTGTGAAAGAGAACAGTGACAATAAGATAGGAGACTTGTTTGAGATCTACAAGAAAAAAGGCGGAACAGGCGCGTATAAGACATTTCAGAGAAGAATAGAGAAGTTGAGTAAGGCACAGTTTATTATCGCAAATAAGGTAACTGGAAAAGAAGGAAATACAACAATCATTAGTTATGCAAAGAAATTGACTGAATTCTAGGATTTCTTAGCAATCTTCCAAAGAATTTCAAAGTGATTCTTGTAAGTCTGTGCTATTAACTTGTTTTTTATGATTATGACTAATGGTTTTTGCTTGATTAGATGAATAGCAACATAATCATCAAAAATATTTGTTGTGGCTTCGCTATCTATGTCTAAAAATCTGTACTCAAATCTCTTATATGCAAAAGGCGGAGTGCCTTTTAGTTTAGAATTTCCTATTATTCTTACTTTGGTATTAGACTTCATAACCTGCTTAGCAATCCTTGGAATCTCATACAAAGCATAGAACGCCCTGCCTGTGGAACCAAAAGCACAGTATTCTTTTGATTTAAGCATTAAATTCATCAGCACTCTCAAACCCTCTTTACCCTCATAAACCTTAATTTCCTGAGGAATCTCCTGAATCTTCTCAATTTTTTTTAATTCAGGAATCAAATCCTTGACAAATGCCTCCTTTTTTCTTATAGGATTCAACAGATTTTCTGGCTCTGAAGCTGAAAAAAACTTTTTATTGGATTTTACAACATAATTTACCAAGCCTTTTTCTATCAAATGATTCAAAACAGTATAAACAAGAGTTCTATCCATACCAATCTTCTTAGCCAAAGCATTAGCAGAACTAGAGCCACGCTTAAGCAATTCTAAGTAAACTTTAGCTTCATTGCCTGTAAGCCCTGATTTCTGCAGGCTTTCCTCAAATGCTGCCATAGATAGTGGGACTTGGCCGAAGTATATAAAACTGTTGTTATTTATCATAACAACTATGATTTAAGTAGTTCTGAGAGGTAGAGATATTTGGTGATTAAGATGAGTGAAGACAGTAAAAGTACCAACAAAAAAACACTAACACAAAGACTTGCTGAAATTGGAGGAATAGCAGGAACAGCAATAGGCACAACAGCAGTTAGTTTATTCTTATATTACCGGCCTGATATGCCCAATTACACTCCGCCACATTTGCTTGTTGATTTGGCTTGCACAATAATATCGTTAGAACTCTGTGGTGTTGCGGGTTATGAAGCTGGCAGATCAATCGGGAGTCATGCAGATTATTACTATCGGGGGCAAAATCAAAATGAGTGAAGACAAAACAAAAGAGCCATATCTCCAAATAAAAGACTTTATGCCTGTTTATGGCATATATTCCTATTTGGATAGGGTTCCTGAAGAAAAAAGACTAAGCGCCAGAGACATAATTAACACATATATCCTTGTAATTGGTCAATCTACAATAAGTACAGCAGCAAGTATAGGGATAGTCACAGGTCTTGAAGCAATACTTAAATCCATATAAACAAGGGGATCAAAATGAGTGAAGACAGCAAGCTAGTGAGAATATTAGAAAAAGTTGGAGAAGAAAGAGCAAAATCTGTTCTGCGCGCCGGAATAGGCGCGTTATGGAGCACAATAGACTGCATATCTTCAGGTCTACCTATCCTAACTTTAGGTATGCCTATTTTAGATTATATCAAAAGTGCAGAAGCTTATGATTATGGTTTTGGTGATAGCAGATTTCCGCCTAGAGAATACTATAGAGGATTAATAACATATGCTCTGAGTGCAAGCATTCCTTTTATAGTCAAATATCATAAAGAAATCGCAGAACTGACTGACAAACTTCTTTAATTTTCTCTCATAATCCCATAATCAAACCACTGGACACTGGACAAGCTGTCGTGGCCTATTTAAATGGATTTGATTCTGAAATATTTAGAGGTGAAAACAATGATTGACTTGAGCCAGCAAACAATCAAACACTTATTTTTCGAACAAATAAAAGCATTAAACAAGAGGTGATAAACTGTGGGAGTAACTCCAATATTTGAAGACCCTCTATTTGAGGAACTAAAAGAACTAGACATATATGAAGAAGAAGGCGTAGAAAACTTAATGGATGAAGACGGCATATCTGATGTAGAATGCGGATTCATGACAGGATTCTTGGCTTCTTAATTTCTTTTTCTTTTTATATATTTTTATATAAACCTGAATCATAAGCTTTTTAAAGGCTCTACTGCTACTTTGTAATATGGCGACGATAAACAAGGATGAGTACCACGTAAACAAATCAAGAGTACTCAGACAAATAAACGAAGGAGCAGTATTCATACATCCTACTGATACAATCTACGGGATAGGATGCGATGCAACAAATGAAGAGGCAGTAGAAAAAGTAAGACAAGCAAAACAAAAAAAAGACCTGCCATTCAACATAATCGCGCCATCAAGAGATTGGGTGAGAGCAAACTGTGAAGTAGACAAAGAAGCAGAAGAATGGCTGGCAAAGCTACCAGGACCATACACAATCATTCTAAAACTAAAAAAAGACAGTGCAATAGCAAAGAACGTCAATCCAACTGGAGACGGCACAGTAGGAATACGAAGGCCAGACCACTGGATAAGCGATATAACAAACGACCTAGACAAACCAATAGTAACAACATCAGCAAACATAACAGGAAAAAGCTTTATGACAGAAATAGACAACTTGGACATAAATGTGAAGAAAAAAATGGACTTCATAATCTACGAAGGCGAGAAAAAAGGAAGACCAAGCACAATAGTCGACCTAGCCAGAAAACGTGGATTAATCAAGAGATAAAGCTTTTTTCTAAACGAGGTTAAAAATGAAAATACTTGCTGCAGGCGACTTTCACGGAGACCAGACAATAGCCAAGCAATTGGCTGAACAAGCTGAAAAAGAAAAAGTAGACTTAGTCATACTAAACGGAGACCTGGTAGAGGAAAGCCAGACAGAAGGAATCATAGGCATATTCAAGGAAAAAGGACAAAAAGTATTGATATTATCAGGCAATCATGAACTGCCTGCAACAACCCAGTTCTTAGCAGACCTGTATGGATTCACAAATCTGCATGCATATTCATTACAATCAGGAGATGTAGGAATCTTCGGGTGCGGAGGGGCAAACCTTGGCCTGAGCCAGTTAAGTGAAAAAGAGATATTCTATGCACTAAGAACAGGATTTGAGAGAATAAAAAACTTGCCCAAGAAAATAATGGTAACACACGTACACCCAAGCGACAGCATGATAGAAAAAATCTCAAAAACAGCAGGAATCATACCAATGGACGGCAGCACAGGACTGAAAAAAGCAGTAGATGAATTCAAACCAGACATTTTAATCTGCGGACACGTGCATGAAGCAGAAGGCATAGAAGAAAAAATAGGCAAGACAAAAGTAATAAATGTCGGAAAAAAAGGAAAAATAATAGAAATCTAAAGCTTTGAAGCTAAGTTAGCAGCCCCAAGCAAAGCAACATCCTCATTCATAACAACATAAACAGGGATTTTTCTCAACAAAGGAGCCATCTTGGACTTATCCTCAAAAGACTTCTTGAAAACCTGTGATTTCAATTTCCTAGCAAGAAGCCTGGACAAGCTGCCAACCAAGAAAACACCACCATTAGCTTTTGCAGTCAGGGCAAGATTGCCTGCCTCAGAAGCATAAAAAGACGTGAACATATCAACAGCTTTCTTGCAAGCAGAATCTTTTCCTTTAAGAGCCTCATCAGCAATGACAAGATACGGATCCTTCTTCTTGAACAGCTTCTTAACCCTATCAGACTCCTTAACATGCCCTGTCTGAGTCAAGAATTGATAAATGCGATACAGGCCTTTCTTAGAAACAACAGTCTCAACATCAGCACGGCCGCTCTTGCGCTTAACAAACTTCTTCAGCTCCCACTCAAGCTCATTTCTTGCAGCAAAATCAACATGACCGCCTTCAGAAGGAAGAACAAAATCATCATGACCAAGCCATGCAATAATAGACTCACCAAGACCAGTACTAGCACCAAGAACTGCTTTTGAACTGAACTTAACAGGTTTGCCTGGCTTAATCTGTTTCAAATCAGACTTTTTCAATACCTCAATACCAAACGCAATGCCCTCATAATCATTGAGAACAGTGACCTTCTTTATGCCAAACAACTTGTTTATCTTTGCAGCATCAATTGACCAAGGAAGATTAGTCATCTTACATACATTATCATGACAAGGGCCTGCAGCAACAAAACAAGCAGCTTTAGGGGTGGCTTTTGCAACTGCAAGGAAATTCTTGAGCATTGTGTAAAAGCTCTTGAAACGCGGAGTAGAGTATTCCTCTGCAATCATCCGCTTAAAACTACCATTAGCATAATTAAAAACAGCAAACTTGGTCTTAGAACCACCAATCCTTCCAGCCAGTATTAAACTCATCCTTTAATCACCCCGTATGGCACTAATCTAGCAACCTTGTTGCCAATACCTAATTCAGTACTTACTCTAGCTACTTCATCTATGTCTTTATAAACCTTATGACACTCTTCTGCAAGACCTTTCCAAGAACCAGCCTTGACCTTGATACCCATCTCTTCAAGATGCTTCTTGACTTCTTCACCCCTATAGTGCTTTAGAGCCCAAGCCCTAGAAGCAACCCTGCCAGCACCATGAGCAGTAGAGCCCCAAGAAATCTCTTCTGCCTTTTTTGTGCCAACCATCACATAAGAAGCAGTACCCATAGAACCAGGAATCAAAACAGGCTGGCCAACCTTTCTGTAAACCTCTGGAACCTCTTTTCTTCCAGGACCAAAAGACCGAGTAGCACCTTTTCTATGAACACATAATTTCTTTTTCTTTCCATCAACATCATGATCCTCAAACTTAGCAATATTATGACAGACATCATAAACCATATCCATACCATCAGAAGAACCCATCACCTTCTTGAAAACATCACGAGTCCAATGAGCAATCATCTGCCTGTTAGCAAAAGCGAAATTAATAGCAGAGGCCATGGCCTTGCAATAATCCTGGCCCAAATCTGAATTAATAGGAGCATTAATCAACTCCCTATCCGGCAGATGAGAATGACCATACTTATCCTCCATCAATTTAATATAATCAGAAGCAACCTGATGACCAAACCCCCTTGAGCCGCAGTGAATCATCACAAGTATTTGTCCTGATTTATCAATGCCAAAGTTCTTTGCAATATCCTCATCATAAATCTTATCAACTTTCTGAATCTCCAAGAAATGATTGCCTGCACCAAGAGTACCTAATTGCGGAAGACCTCTTGCCAGAGCTCTTGTAGAACACTTGCCTGGATCTGCACCAGGCATCATGCCATTTTCCTCTGTTCTTTTTAGGTCATCTTTTGTTCCATAACCATTTTTCAAGGCCCATTCTGAACCATTTTTCAAAACCTCTAATAATTCTGACTTTGATAATTTAGTTATGCCTCCCTTGCCAACGCCAGCAGGAATCTCCTTGTATAACCCGTCTAACAAATCCTGACGTTTCTTGTCAATTTCTTCAGCAGACCAATTAGTTCTCAATAATCTTACACCGCAGTTGGAAACAACGAAAGAATTTGCAAAAAAATTATGATTATCCCTTACATTAAAGTCATATACCTCTTCCTTTCCACAAGGTGTGATTGCCTGAACCTTATCAAAAATAGCCCCAAACACATCATATTCTTCTAGTCTTTTATCTTTAAACTCATTAAAAGAAATAAATTCCAGAGAAAGCCTCTGACCTGCAGTCTCATAATAATGCCTTTCAATAAACCGCTCATTAATCATACCTGAAAATGTTTTCTTGACTTCAGCTATGCCAAAACCTGTTTTACGATACTTCTTTATCTTTTCAGCCAGTTCTTGTCTTTTCATATTTTCCTGCTTTTTTAACAAAATATAAAGAACTGCAATATTTGCCAGCTTATTTCGTGTATTATTGTACTCAACACCTACAGACCGCCACAACCTGATAAGATTATTCTCTTCTGCAGACAGGATCAACCTAAACCTTTTAGTTTTTTCACCATGCTTATTGACGAATTCATCCCTATCGCTAATTTTATTTACATTTATTTCAAATTCTTCCAGTAACTCAGTTATTTCAAGCATAAATGACCTAGCACCTGAACTTAAAGAGGCAATCTTATTTTGTGAAAGTATAGGTGAATAAAATCCTGTTTTAGTATGAGTAGCAGGAGCACTCAATTCAGCGCCAAAAAAAGCAGCAAGAAACTGCCTTTTAACACTTTTAGGCCCTTTTTTAATCCAGTCAGGAACAGAATAATCTTGCCTTGTCTTATTTCCCACAGGAACACCACGCGCTTTTAAAATATCAGCAAATTCCCTTGTTTTAACATGCAATTCAAAAGTGGTTGATGCAAACTCCTTTTTACCATACTGCGTGATTATGTTATGTTCTCTTGTCCTTGAATGGATTTGAGATCTAAACCCCAGCCGAGAAATATCTTCTTGTATCTGCAGCAAATCCTCTTTTTTACCATAAAATGCTACATAACCTTTTTTCCCAGAAAAATACAAGCAGCCATCACCGAATAAGTAACCCACAATCTTTGCAAGAATTAAATTCTTTTCAGAAATGTTTTGCCTGGGCACCCCCTCAAAAAGATTCACTCCAACTTCCTGTCCTGAAAGAGATTCCACAGGAAGCATCCCTGCCTTAGTCAAAAACGGGTGATCCTTTGTTGCTTTGATAGTCAATCCTGACTCCAGCCTGACTTCATAAACATTATCTGCTCTCTTTTTCATAAAAGCCACTGCAGGCTTAACCTCTGTTTGCTTTGTCTCTAAATTCAGGGTCTTAAGATGAACATTCAGCTTCTTCATAACAAAAGTATCTACGATAATTTCTTCATCTAAACAAAACTCTTCAAATTCATTGATTTGCCTATAACAGCCAAATTCATCAAGTATTTTAGAATCACCAGTTAAGCAATTGATATCATAACCCACACCGCCTGGACTGATTATACCTTCATCCACATCAAAAGCAGCAACACCACCAATAGGAAAACCATAACCCTGATGCGCATCAGGCATTGTATAAGACGCCTTTTGGATACCTTTCAAGCAAGCAACATTTCTGGCTTGTTCTAAAGTCTTATCTTCCTTTATTTTCTTAATCAAAACCTCCGAAGCATAGACAAAAGCAGGGACAAGCATCTTGCCAGACCTAGGAATCTCCCAAATATTCTTATCTTTTTTCTTAAGCTCTATTTCATCCCCCATAGACATAATCACTCTCAGAGTATTTAAAAATCTTTCTACAAATCAACGACAACCTGCACGTATTCAGGAGTTATCTCCATCTCTGCATAGGTCATTGCCTTTACAGAACCGATGTGCTGGTGCTCTCCCACAGAATCACCAAGAAGTATTGCATGCACTTCAAAACCATCTTCAGTCTCGGATATCTTTATTTCCTCAACCTTCTTTGGAATGAAAGCATCAATATCTAATAGCACCAAAAATTCCTCCAGCCAATTATACAGCAATGCCTGCTTATCCTTTCCCTTAACCTTAATCTTCTTCTTTATCTTTGCCTTAACATCAGCAAGATTAAACATGAAAGAAAACATGGCCAAAAGAGCATTGCCAAACTGCTCTTCAAGACTCTTTCCATAGGCGCGAAACTTTCCATCAGCAGTGTGCTCAAGAATATCAAACTTCTTCATCTTAATACAACTCAATCTGCGGCCTTTTTTCTGGTGTTTCTTCCTTGTCCTCCTCAGAACCAGGGGCAGGATTGTCAAAAATACTTGCAAACGCACTTCCAGTAGTCTCTTCAGAAGCACTGCTTGGCTCTGGCTCAGAACCTAGAGTCGGGGAAGGATCATCAAAAATATTCCTAGAAGGACTGTTAGAATAAACAGAACCCTCTCCAACAATACTCTGAAGCATTCTTATGGCCTTCCTAATCTCAGAATGAGAATCCTGCGAAGTATCAATAGTTATCTTCATAGCCTCAATTAAGAAAAAAGAGTATAAATATCTTTCGCATCACGCAGCTTTTTTACCGACCTGCTCATAAGTAGAATTATAAAGATTAACACAACTCATAATTACAGCGTTAGCATTGTCAGAGGCCTTTTCATCAAAAACAACATTAACTATTCTAAAATAAGGATTCTCCCTCTTGAAATCAGAGGCGATTGTAAACCTGCCCCGTGCTTTATCCTTGAGAGCAGGATCCCTGTTTGAAAAACAAATAATCTCCCCAGTTTCACCATCATAATAGAAATTAGCAAACATCTGCGGACATCGCCTGCCATCCAAGACAACATACCCCCTAGCGCCAACACTTTCTGCATTCATTAATTTCATCATACCGCAATCTTTCAAAGAAAGCATCAATTCTAGATTGCGATCAATAATATCAGATTTTCTGCCCATATTAAAAAAACAAGAAAAAACAGTATAAATACTTTTCTAATCTCGCCTAATAGTTCCAGGATAAATATCCTTCAAGCCAGTGAACTTAAGAGCAAGATCATACATCAAGGCCTTTACAGCAGAAAACTCTGCAGAATCAACCTGCTCATTAGCCTGAACCTTCTTGAGAACCCCTATGTGCTCTTCTATCAAATCAAAAATCCCGTCCGGAGTCAATTGCTTATCATCATACATGCCCCAAACAATTCTAGCATAACGCAGGTTATCCTCATTCACATTAGTGCAGAGCCCGCTCTGCGCGCCCTCAAAAAAAGCTATTGCCTTGCTAACTGCGGCAGCACTATCAAAAACAAACGCCTTATTCCCGCCGTCTCTCCTGTAAATCTCAAGAGCCTGACAGGCATTGGCAAGATAACCGCCAATAGTCACATCATGCGCTCCAACTACTTCATCAAGCGCATCTGGTTTTTCAGCATCATTCATATTTTCCCACCCAAAAATACAAAAAACACAGATAGTTTAAATAGATTTTGGTGAAGAGCAGTTCCATCACATTTAAATATATGTTACAATATATAAATCAAGCATGAAGCACGCAGTATGGATATTGCTGGTTATCATGCTGGCAGCAACAGCACAAGCAGCAGAAATACATCTCAAGGAAAGCGAGACAGGAACAAAAATAAAAAACCAGCTTATTTCTATCAACACAGAAACAGGAGATATCATCAAACAAATAAACGAAGACGGCACACTAGAACTTGAAATAACAAAAGGACAAACAATAGAACTAACAGTAGACAACCAAGAAACACAAGGCAAGGACTACTACAGAAAAATAAAATACTCCGGAGAGCAGGAAATCATACTATTTCCAGTAGGCACAATAAGAGGCATAATAAAAGACAGCCTGGACAACATCGTAGGATTTGCAGACCTCAAGTTTGCATGCAAACCACTCCCCAAAATAAACCATCCCTCAAACGCAGACAAATTCGGAACATTCACAACCGTGGCGCCTGTAGGAAAATGCAAAGTATACGCGAGCTATGGTAATGCAATCGGATTCAAAGAAATACAAATAGAGCAAGGAGAGCTAAAAGACATAGAGATACAGCTTGACAAAACAATCACCACAATCCCAACAAAAAAATATGCCGGCATAGGATTCATCCTACTTATAGCAATTGCAGCATTGGGAATAATACTGTACCTAAAAACAAAAAAGACAACAAAACCAAAACAAGAACCCAAAAAAACAAACAGAAGCGAAGACATAACAAAAACACTAAGCAAAAAAGAAAAAGAGATTGTCCAATACCTTGAACTGAACAAAGGAAAAGCACTGCAGGCGCAGATAAGACACAATACAGGCATACCAAGAACAACACTTGCGCGCATAATTCAGAGTTTGGAAGACAAAAACATACTAAAAGTAAGAAAAGAAGGAAAAGCAGTCAAAATCAAACTAACAGACTGGTTCTTAGGAAAAGAGTAAAATGGGCATTAACTAACGCCCAAATTCTTAAAAAAAGTTCTAAATGGGCTTATTTCAAGATTTGTTCCAGCGAAACAATATATATTTGCCCGCACTTTATACACCACATTAACAATTTCGGAGGGTAAAAAAACATGAAAAACAAAATTTTGGGAATTACACTTTTGATGGCAATATGCCTGATGAGCGTATCTGTTGCACAAGCAGGATGCAGCGAAGGAATCTGCTGCGACAAAGACCTGTGGGCAAAATTATCTGAAAACGAAGTACATACTGCCCGCGCAAATAATATAGAATATGAAATAGAAGTACTAGTAATATCAGAAACCAGCAATGAAGCAAAATTCAAAATCAATGGAGAAATCACAGATGCTCTATCTGAAGGAGAAGAAGACACATTAGCAGACGGCTCAGTCATAGAAGTCAAAAAAATAATCACAGACGAAAGCCCATCAAAAGTGATAATCTGTTTTGATTACGGAATCCTGCATTGCAGCGGCATAGTAGGAGAACTAACTGACGGAGAAACAGAAAACTACGTAGTAGGAAACTATGAATATGAAGTAGAAGCCAGCGTATACCAAGGAAACTTCCGGCTCCAAGTAAACGGAGAATACACTGACTGGCTCGGAATAGGAAGCGAACAAACAATGGCAGACGGCCTCAAAATAAAGGTATTAGACATTGGGGGAGACCATATAACCTTCTGCATGACACCAGGATCCGAACCAACAACACAAGCAATACCTACTGTATTAGAAACAAGCAAGCCCAAAAGAAAAATAGACTTATCAAATTATCCAGACCTGTTCATCAACGGAAAAAGCCTTAACACAGACTTTGTGGTGGGAGATCAGGCACCTGCAGACGACGTGATTGCAGCAATCGATATCTCAGTATCCTTCCAGAAATATGGAGTGAGCAAGACAGGCGGCGCAAGACTAGCAAGCGAGATAAGCAACTACAACAGAAACATAATCAGCATAGGAAGACCATGCGACAATGCAGTAACAGCACAGATACTGAGAACGAATGGAATAAGTGATTATGACTCTGACTGCTCATATGATTTGAGGCCAGGACAGGCAGTAGTGTATTTATTTGATTATAATGGATATGCACACATGCTTGTATTCGGGTATTCAAGATTAGAGACAAGGCAGGCAGCAAGAGCACTGACATTTCAAAAAATGAAAGGCAGAAAGCAACTGCTTGAATTCGGCGAAGGAATGCCTGTGCCAGAAACCACTGCCACAGAACAAGAAACCTGCTGGACTGCAGTAGAACAATTCAAGAGAGAAATGATTGAAGAATATGACAGCAAAGGACTGCCAATACCAGAAGATATTATGAAAAAATACGAGGAAATGCACGCGCGCTGCGCAGGAGCAAGAACTGCGCCGCAAACATATGACCGCTGCATCTCAGAATATGAAAGCAAAGCAAGAGAGCAACAGATAACCTGGCAGAACTATCCAGAAGCAGACAGAATAAGAAAAGAAGGACTTAAAGTATGCGGAGAGAAATTCGGCATGCCAATACCTGGACCAAGCAGGCCTGCAGAAGAAATAGCAGAATGCATGAAAGAAATAGAAAAATTCAAAAGAGAACTTGTAGAAAAATATGACAACAAAGGAATACCAATACCAGAAGACCTTATGAAAAAATACAATGAGATGCGCATACGCTGCACAAATGAAATAATCACACCAGAACGCACAGCTCCTCCTGTCATAGAAGACAGAAAGGAGGACTGCCCAGGATGCAGAAAAAATGGAGCGTGCATGCAGATAGGAATAAGATTCCTTGAAGGAGATGCCCCCGTGTACTGCGACATAGACCATGCATTCAAACCGCAAAAACAGAACAGCGAAGTATGCATGAACAACTACGAATGCCTAAGCAACACCTGCAGTGATGGAGTGTGCCAGAGCATGGGCGAGCAGATAAAAGGAATCCAAAAAGAATTAGCAGAACAAAAAGGAATCCTAGAGAAAATCATGGGATTTTTCAAACGCATATTCGGCTAAAAAAGCAAAATATAAAAGGGATTTGCGTCTAACACACCTGTACAGAATTACAGGAGGGCAAAACATGAAAAACAAGATTTTGGCAAGCACAATTTTTTTTATTTTTTTAGTCAACATACTGCCAGCACAAGCAACAATGCACATGTGCACAGGAACTGTATGCTGCGACGGAGACATGATAACACACATTCCGGACGGCAGAACAAAAACAGTGCCAGTAAAAGAAAATGAATATGAAATAATAAACACCCGAACAACAGAAGGCCCGGGAGAACTCAAGATAAACGGAGAAAAACTAAAAGCACTAAACGACGGCGACATACGCAAAATAAAAGACGGCTCAACAATAGAAATACTGGACGTCTCAGATGAGATAATATCACTCTGCCTGACACTAGGGGAAGAACGAGTGCAGTCAGAACAGGCAAGCATAATTGAAAAAATACTTGCCTTTTTCAAAACCATGTTCAGCTAAAGTGCTGAATTCTTGTGGGGGGGCAAAAAGAGGGTCACCTCCCCTCTTGCCTCCACTTTATTACAAGAATTGCACATCAACTTCAAGAGCATCCCAAGTAGGATACTCTTCAACAATCGCAGGAACAAGATGCAGTTTCTTAATTTCATCCTTTAAATCATCAACAAGCGCAATAGAAGTCAAAATCCTCAATCTGACAGAATCAACATGCAGCAAACCAGCAGGAATCTTCAATTGATTCTGCAATCGCCGCTTTATTTTCTTTAATTTTATTACATACTTCCGGTTATCAGCACTCTCAACCTGCAAACCATAACCAAAATCCGGCTTTAATTCAGGAAGGTAGATAACACCCCTGACCAAAGTGCCTTCCGTAGTGATGAAATCGGTCTTTAAAGCAACATTCACAGCCCTGCGCTTAATTCTCTTTGCTAACTGCGCTTTGTCCTTTGTAGTGGTAGTGCAGTAGTGGATGTTTAATTTTGATTTTTTCAGACAGTTTAGCAGTTCTTTGGCAAGCTTTTCAGAACCCTTTACACCATAAGAAAACTTATTTTTGGGTTTGAAACCTCTTTCAACAAGCTTATTGACATTAGTGTCAGAAATCTCTAACTCATTAAGATTCAAGAAATCCACTTTATCCTTAATGAAATCAATGAGTTTTATTGTCTCTCTCTTTTTTCCAGGAATAACAGGAATCTCAACACCAACATCCCACTTGAACTTTTTTGCCAGCTCTATTCTCTTCCATTCCTTAGGCTTGTCAAGCATAGGATGGAACCTAATTTCATCCAAGCCTGCTTGATATAAACGCTTGAGCTTAGCTTCTGTTACAAGATTAAGCGGAGTGTATAAATGAATATGGAATTTTTTGCCAAATCTCTTTTTGAGCATCTTGATATAGCGAACAACACGATCAAGCTTGACAAGAGGATCCCCACCAGTAATGCCCGCGCCTTTAGCATCAGTTAATTCTGCTTCCTTGATAATGTCTTTTGGGGAAGCAATCTTCCACTCATTTGCAAAAATAACATCCTTGCCAGACTTTTGCTCGCTTACAGGGCAATAGAAGCATCGTTGATTTTGAGAACATATGCCAGTAATGAATAAAACTAGCTTAAATCCTTTAACACAAAGTTGACAACCCTTAGCAGGTTTTCCAACTAGATAGGAGAAGTAACTTGTTTTTCTGATTTGTCTTTTAGTTGCCATAACCATTTACTCTTATGAATTACTACTTTTTTAAGTTTGCCTTCTTCTTCTAAAAGCTTAAGATGATATCTTGTATTCACCATGCCTCGCTTTATTATCTTGCTTATATCTTTTGTAGACATTAATCCAGTCATACTATTTAAAATAATCTCTCTTGCTTCGCCATCATGATAATTTGGTTGAATAACTGAGTTAACAAGCGTTTTAAGCTTTTTTTGTTTTGCAGAATGTAAAAATCCAATTTTATCTAAAAATTTACGCAGTTCTTCCAAACCACAAATAACAAACAATAATCCTATTGCGGTAGTTCCATTTTTATTTTTCCTTCGGGCACAAACAACAACATTTCCTGATCTAATATTAAGGCAAGTTAGAAGTTCAATTAATGAAATAAAAAACTTTCTCAAAGACCACTTTAATTCCATTGATTTTGCCATGTTAATGGCTATTCTTGTGGAACTCACAGTTCCCTCATCATCAAATAATGCACGAATAAATCCGCTCTTTACTTCATGATTTCCAGACTTAATCCAAGCAGGAACATCAAAATCTTGCTTGAACTTATTGCCTTTAACACAACCACAGACATGAAGCAATTCTCCCAGTGCAGAAGGATAGTGTATACTTATAGAACCATCTTTTCTTTTGCGATAATCGCGGTAAATAGAATTATTGAAAATCTTGTTCGTTAAGTGTATAACTCGCTCAATCAGTTCTTTGGACGTATTAACATAAACAAAACGCCCTGCTTTAGAAATATGACCATCTCCAAAAGTGTGTCCTGCTAATTCTGAAAGATCTGCAGAAGCACAAATCGGCAGTTTTATTTTTATGGGTTTGCCACACAGTCTTTTCTTTATTTCTAATACGCTCTGATTAATTTCTGAATCGCCAAAACTGTGCAAAGTTAATAATTGCTTAAACAGATCTATCGGAATAAAACTAGCTCCTCTTTTATAATACTTAAAGCTTGATGCAGAATTTGGAAAAATTTCCGCTAAGCGATTTGCAGTCAAATTAGCGAATAATTTTGTTCTAAATTTGTCTGTTAATTTAACCATGCAGGTATCAGGCAAGTTTCGATGATCAATCAATTTCATTTCTCTTCCTCCGGGGGGATCTCGTCTAGCGCGAGACTTCCTCAGTTTATTGGAAGTCTCGTTTTCGAGAAAAGAGGACGTTAAGCAGAACTGCATAATTGATTTTTGTGTCGCAGACCGAAAATTAGTATTTAGCAGTTCTGCGTGTTCTCTTTTCATAATATTCGAGAATTTATTCTTTAAATAGGCTGCGCGAGAATGTCCAGTGACTTTGCTAAAAAATCGAAAGATTTTCGGATATTTATAGAAGCTTCAGTTAGTGAGAGGGTTTTGAGGTTGTTCTTTTGATTGTTAATTCTATTGACTTAATAAATAATAATTTTATTTAACCTTACTAATTATAATTTATTTATATTTTTCTAGAATATCTGTTAACACCTTATACTGTTTTGATCCAATAACTTCAACAGGTTTTAATGTTTCTCTTGCTTCTTCAGTAGACATTCCTAGCCAAT
>Ga0180431_10000531_pt1 | contig 55218 bp, 52 predicted proteins | sample SS_ome_11_FD_132459 | JGI IMG/M metagenome (GOLD analysis project Ga0180431, IMG submission 132459) | Hypersaline lake sediment archaeal communities from the Salton Sea, California, USA - SS_1_MS_1 metaG | ecosystem: Environmental > Aquatic > Non-marine Saline and Alkaline > Hypersaline >... | reverse complement strand
TTGAACTGATCATTGGATGCTGGTGTCCCATCACCAAATATTCGCACTGCATCAGCTCATCTGATGGCCAGGAATGGCCATGCAAGAGCCCCAGGTTTTCAAATACAAAACCTTCTGCAGGATGAATTTCTATATCTTTTATTTTTTCAATTCCGCCATCATGGTTCCCGCGGACAACAGTGACTTTGCAGATCTTTGTTAGTTTGCCTAGCACTTCGTCCGTTTTCCTGTCAACTGTTGCGATCTCCTCCTTCACATCGCCAAGGAAAATCACATGCTCAACCTTGTGCTTTGCAATTACTTCCTCCAGTTTCAAAAATAATCTCATGCTGAAGCTCTCATCAAATATCCCCTTTGCCCTCAGTTTTCTCTCCATTCCAAAATGAGTGTCTCCAACTATCAGTGTTTTTTTGATCAAAAGCGCTGGTGCATTATAAATGAACTTCATTACTTTTCTAATGAAACATCCTGCTTAAATTATTTGTTTTTAATATATCATAATGGCTATTTATTTCAGGCATAATTCCGTTAGGCCCTCCCAGCGCGAACTGATGGAAGATGTCTATGAAGCCATCACAAACAATCATAATTTTTTAGCTCATGCGCCGACAGGTCTTGGAAAAACCGATGCTGTGCTCTCTGCTGCAATAACATCTGCAATTGAAAATGACCAGACCATCTTTTTCCTCACTCCCAAGATCTCACAGCATAAAATTGCAATGGAGGTTGCAAGCGGGATTGCAGCAAAGCATTCCCTTCCAATCCGTTCTGTTGACATGGTGGGCAAGTCCCATTGCTGCATTGACCAGTCGCTGCAGGATCTGGATAATGACAGCTTCCACACAACGTGCGCGCGCAAGATAAAAAACAAGCAATGCCTTCCTTTTGCAAATGCCCGAGGAAACGGCCGCGTTCAGGAGGCTCTTGCAAACCTGAAATTCAAGCAAATGCTTGAAGGATATGGGACCGGTATGTCAAGCCAGGATCTGATAAAGCTTGGGAAGAAAAAAGCATGCTGCCCATATGAATGGCTTATCAAGCTTGGTGCAATGTCCAATGTAATAATCGGGGACTATTACCACATGCTGATTCCCGGAATCAGGGAAATCTTCCTGATGAAAATCAAAAAAAGAATTGAAGATTCCGTGATAATAATCGATGAAGCTCATAATCTTGCCGGAAGGATAAGGAATTCGCTCTCAAGAAGCATCAACAACTTCACATTCATCAGGGTTGCAAAGGAAATGCAGATGATGGGGCTTGATGCAGGTCCTGTGGAAGAGGAATTTGGAAAATGGGCAGGAGAGCTTCTCGGAAAGAAGCAGGAGATAAATATCGCTGCTTTTGAATTTGATTTTTTCATCGATAAATTCGGGCTTACAATTGAGGAGGCAACAGAGCGCCTCATTGATGTTGGAACAGAGTATGTTGAAAAGACAAACAAGAAAAGCGCCTGCCTGAACCTAGCAAAGTTCATGTCAGAGTGGAAGATAGACAGCTATGAGTGCGTTCGCGTCCTCAAGAAAAAAGGAGACTTTTTCTTTTTGTCCAAAAGGCTTCTGGATCCAGCGCCTGCAACCCGCGTTCTCAACCAGTGCGCCTCATCTGTTCTCATGAGCGGAACTCTTCTTCCGCTTGAGATGCACAGGGATACTCTTGGACTTGATCCAGAGCGCACCCATCTCAAAACATACGCATCGCCCTTTGACCCTGAAAATGTCGTCAATATCATAACTGAAAACCATACTACGAAATATTCCCATAGAACTCCAAGGGCATATGAATCAATGGCAAAAAGCCTTGATGGGATTATAGAAAAGACTCCTGGCGGAACAGCCATATTCTTCCCCTCATACGGGGTTATGAAGAGCATTATTCCACTTATGAGTTCGAAAAATCTCCACACCCAGGCCTCTGGAATGAAGCCAAGGGAAATCCGCGAGATACTGGCAAAATTCCAGGGCGGCGGAGTTCTGTGCGGTGTCCAGGGAGGATCCCTTTCCGAAGGTGTTGATTATTCTGGCGGAGAGATCAAGACAACTGTTATTGTCGGAGTTGCGCTTGAGGAGATGGATGTTGAAACGCGGGCTTTGATTGATTACTATGATGAAAAATTCGGACGCGGCTGGGACTATGGCTATATATATCCCGGAACAATCAAAGCGCTCCAGGCAGCCGGTAGGGGAAGGAGAAAAGAGTCTGACAGAGTTGCCCTTGTCTATATGGACGAGAGATTCAGGTGGGGCAAATATAACTGGATTCTTAATAAAGATGAACAGATATTGATAACTGACAAGCCTGAAGACATAGTCGAGCAGTTCTGGAAGGATTGATATGCTATTTACAACAAAATACGTCCCAAAAAAAGTCGAAGACTTCATCGGCAACAGGGAGAAGCTTGAGCACATCAAGCAGTGGATGCTCCAGTACCTGGCCGGAAAAAAAAGAAAGCCGCTTCTTCTCTGGGGACCTCCTGGCGTTGGAAAAACAAGCATAGCATATGTGCTAAAGGACCAGTTTGACCTGGATCTTGTCGAAATGAATGCCAGCGAGCTTCGAAATAAGAAAAGAGTAGAGCGCATTCTTGGGGGATCTACCCTCGCAGAATCATTGTTCGGGCATGGAAAAATCATACTCATTGATGATGCTGATATCCTCGCTGGCAGAAAGGATAGCGGAGGATCATCTGCAATAAGGAATTTCCTTCGCGAATCAAATCATCCCATCATCGTCACTGCAGGAGACATCTGGGACAAGAAATTCACTCCAATAAGATCAGAGTGCGAGGCCATCGAACTAAAGCGCATCAACAAAATTTCCCTCAAGAACTATCTTCTTACCATTGCAAAATCAGAAAATCTCAAAATTTCTCCGGAAAAAGTTGCAGAGATTGCAGATGGAGCAGAGGGCGATGTGCGGGCTGCTCTCAATGACCTGCAATCAATGCGCTCAAGCTCAAGAAACAAGGAAATGGACATCTTCAAATCAGTACGCGGTGTGTTCAAGGCCCGCACATATAAAGAAGCAAAGGAAGCGGTTTCAGGTGATATTGATTATGATATACTCAAGCTTTGGATAGATGAGAACATCCCGCTTGAATATGATGATCCTGGCGATTTGTCTGCAGCCTACAATTCCATTTCCAAAGCAGACATGTTTGATGGCAGGATCCGCAGGACTCACTGGAAGCTGCTCAAGTATTCAATTGATCTTTCCACTGCAGGAGTTGCACTCGCAAAGGAAAAGGTCTATCATAAATTTACAAAATATGCATTCCCAGGCTATCTTCGGAGCATGGCAAGAACTGTCCAGAGGCGTGCAATGCTCAAATCAATCGGAAAGAAACTTGGAGCAAAGCTCCATGTAAGCAGCAAGCTTGCCAGGGACTACCTTCCAATATTCAAGGAACTTGGAAAAAAGAATCCCCAGGCCATGATGGATTTCTATGAACTTGAGGATGATGAGCTTGCATTTATCCTTGATACAAGCGTGAGCAGGATGAAGAAATAGTCAGTTGAAATCGCTCATTTTGGTCTGTCCGCTCAGTGTCTTTTTCTTGAATTTCCTTCTTGCTGCCCTGATCGGAGATTCTGATTTCTGCATTCCGCTCAGGATGCTCTTCATTCTCCGCTCCTTGTTCTGAGATGCATAATAATAGAATTCGTCCCGCGTTCCTCTTGTCATCAGGACAATGACCTCTCCTTCCTTGAGCCTTGCTGCCCTTCCTCTTCTCTGTATGCTCCTGATCTCGCTTGGAACCGGCTCATAGAATATGACAGCATCAACAGCAGGAATATCCAGGCCTTCTTCTCCTATCATGCTTGCAACCAGAACATCGAATTTTCCCTCGCGAAATTCCGCAATAGTCTCTTCCTGTATCTTTCTTGTCACACCATCCTTTTTCCCGACAAACTGCTTTGCGCGTATTCCCTTTTCATTGAGCACCTTCTCAATCCTTGAAATCTGCGCACGATACTGGACAAAGACTATCATCTTCTTTCCGTTCAGCTCATTGATCTTTTTTATCAGAACCGGCATCTTCGGATGGTCCTCATCCTTTTCACAGAGTCTTTTTATGTTCGCAAATGCAGGCTCCCTGATCAGAAGCGCTGCTGATTTGCTTGTCTTTTCCTCTATTTTTTCAATATATCCGCGGATCGGGAATATGCCCTGGGTCTCGAGCAATTCGCTCATATGAAGGACATGGAGAAGAACTGAATACTGAATCATTGCAGGAAATTTGATATTGTGCCTTGTTGCAAGAATCCTTTTTCGAAGTTCCATGAACTTTCCCTTGTGCTTGATCGGAGGGGGGAATCCCATTGCAGCAAGCCTCTTTGCATATTTGCCTGTCAGTGAATCAAGCTCTTTTTTTATCAGCTTGAAATGCGGGGACAAGGCAACCTGTACCCATGTAACTGTGCTTTTCTGCACATAAGGTTCGACATCTGCATCGTCCTGGCTTCTGATTTCCACATTCTCTATCTTGAGAGCCTTCATGACCTTTTTTATCCGGTCCATCCTTCCTCCTGGAGATGCTGTGAGCCCTACAAACAATGTTTTTTTATCGTCTAAAAATTCTGCAATGTGAGTATATGCATAATCTCCAACTGCACGATGGCATTCATCAAAAATCACAAGTGAAAAATCAGGTTTGAGCACCTTGTTCTCAATATCATTTCGGATTGTCTGGGGAGTGCTTACTATGACATCCGTATTGTAAGTGTCCTTTCTTTTTGCAGGAGCGATCTCCCCTGTGACAAGCGCAACCTGCGCCTCATCCAGCCCAAGTATCTCCATTATCGAGCTCTGATGCTGCTTTGCAAGAGGCTTTGTCGGAGTCAGGACAAGGCATCTTCCCTGCTTTATCTTGTCCTTGATCAGCATCACTGCAATAAGTGTTTTTCCAAGACCGGTTGGCAGTACCACTAGGGTGTTGCCTTTTTCATTTATCGAATCATAGATTGCCTGCTGGTATTGCCTTGGAGTGATCTTCACATATCTATATCAGATGATTTAGATTAAAATCATTCCAGTTCGTTGTATGCTTCTGAGATATCAATGTTCTCAATGCTCTGCCTGACCATGGGCTTGTCCTTAATCTGAGGCAGGGTTGATTCGTATGTTGGTTTTTCAACCTTGTAGAATACCCCGATCGGAACCTTCTCAAAGTCGGTCTCTTCATCTTCTGCTGCAATCTTGAGAGCCTCCCACTTGTCAGTCACATCATTGTTCTCAAGCTTGTATACCCTCTTCTGGAACCATGGGTATGTATTGAGCTTGTTGAAAGTCACGCAAGGCTGGAACACATCAACAAATGCAAATCCCTTGTGCTCTATTGCCTGCTTGAACAGTTCCTTCAGGTGCGCAGGGTCTCCTACATATCCTCTTGCAACAAAAGTAGCTCCGCCATTGATTGCAGTAGTAAGCGGCCTGAAAGGCTCTTCTACAACTCCCCATGGAGTTGTCTTTGTCTTGGTTCCAAGCATTGTAGTTGGAGATGCCTGGCCAGTAGTAAGTCCATATATCTGGTTGTCATGTACAATGTATGTCAGATCATAATTCCTTCTCATGATGTGGATAAAATGCTGGACTCCGATTCCATATCCATCCCCATCTCCTCCAACTGACACCACATTCAGGTTGTGGTTTGACAGCTTGATTGCAGAAGCAACAGGAAGTCCCCTTCCATGGATGCTCTCAAACCCGTAAGTATCTACATAATGCGGCAGTTTGCTCGAGCAGCCGATTCCTGATACAACTACTGTTTCATGCTGCTTGAGCTCAAGGTCTGCCATTGCTCCTTTGAGCGCTGCGATCAATCCGAAATTACCGCAGCCCGGACACCATTGATTCTTTTCCTTCACGTCAAAATCTTTTGAATCCATAATTATCACCTATAATCCGTGCCTCTGGGGATTGTAATATTCAAGATCCTCCTTCTCACAGATTCTGATTTCTGCTTCTCCCTTGAACTTGGCCTTTACAAGTTTTTCTATCTCTTCTGTGATCTGCTCAGCAAAGAACTGCCGTCCGTCATATTTCAGAATCAGGAAGTCTGGCCTGACATCGCAATACTCCTTGAGCATTCCGGTAAACTGCCCTGTTGAGTTGTTTTCAATCATCACTGTTTTGCTGCAGCTTCCGACCATCTTGCTTATCTTCTCCTTGTCAAGAGGATAAAGATAACAGAAATGCATTACATTAGCCTTTATTCCCTTTTCACCAAGCATGGAAACGGCATCAAGAGCAGGAAGCTTGTGTGATCCCCAGCACATGATAGTGACATCCGCGCTTTTTGGCCCATATATCTTTGGCGCCGGAAGCTCCTTCAAAAGTCCCTTGATCTTTGCAGCTCTCTTGTCGACCTGTTTTGTTCTCATGATGAAACTCTCGCTGCTAAAGCCGGTCTCATCATGCTCATATGAAGTTCCAACATGCATTCCATTCGGAGTTCCCGGAAATACTCTTGGGGAAATTCCGTCTTTTGACAGTGCATATCTCTTGTATCTTGTATTTGCCTCTAACTTCGGCAGTTTGTCTGCTATCTTTCCCCTCTCAATTTTGACCTTGCTCTCATCGAACCTGTCACATGAAAAGAATGTCTCTCCAAGGAACTTGTCTGAAATAATTATCACTGGCAGCTGGTATTTCTCTGCCCAGTTGAATGATTCTGCGCCAAGCTGGAATGATTCTTCAACATCTCCTGGAGCCAGGATAACTCTGAGGAAATCCCCCTGCGAGGCATGAAGTGCAAATCGAAGATCTGCCTGTTCTGTCCATGTCGGCATTCCTGTGCTTGGCCCGACCCTTTGGACAAGGGCAGCTACGATTGGAGCTTCTGCAAGCGCAGCCATTCCAAGAGCTTCAACCATCAGTGCGAATCCTCCGCCTGAGGTTCCTGTCATGGATCTGAGCCCTGCAAATGATGCTCCGACAGTGTAGTTCATCGCTGCAATCTCGTCTTCTGTTTGTTTTACTAATATGTTGAACTTTCGCTCGTGGGCAAAGAGATAATGCAAAATCGAAGAAGCAGGAGTCATGGGGTATGCAGAATAGAATTTCATTCCGCCCTTCACTGCCCCAAGTGCAACAGCCTCGTTTCCTGCAATTAGGATCTTCCTCTTTTCTGAAATCGGCTTCAGCTTATGCGGGAACTCTCCGCTCTTTGAGACTATATATTCATAGCCTTCTTTTGCTGCTGCAATATTCTTTTCAACAATTTCTGCTCCCTTTCTTCCGAATTCATCCTGGATTACTCCGGCGAGCATTTCAAACGGATAATCAACAAGAGCAAGCGCAGTTGCAAGTGCAACAGTATTCTTCATCTTGATATTCCCGTTTGCCTTTTCAATCAGTTTCATCAGAGGGACCGGAATAGTTTTTACTCCCTTTGGTATCTTGAGCTGGCTTATGTCAAGTGCACTGTCATATATGATTATCCCGTCTTTTTCAACAGTATCCTTGTGGTAGAATACCGCATCCTTGTTCAGTGCCATCACAGCATGGCATCTTTGCCTTGGGGAGCGAAGATCCTTGTCGCTCACAGCAACCTCAACAACATTATGCCCTCCGCGAACAAGGGACGGATATTCCGGATATCCGACAACATTATAGCCGCCTCGAGTGAAGCATTTGGCCATCATCCTTCCTGTAACCATTACACCGGCACCTGCCTGGCCAGCAATTTTACAAATAAATTCCATAAAATTCACGCCTAATTTCTATACCATTTGCAAACTCCTAATATAAAATTATCGAAATAGTCTTTGGCAATGGTCGATATCTATCTGCAGATACATTTTTATACTAACTGCAACCATAACCAATTGGTTAACATGGAAAAAAGAAAACTAGTCAGGGTAGACCGTCCTCAAAAGACAAAGAAGAAAAGATTATCGCGAGCAGAGCGAAAAGCAAAGCTCGAAGCAGCACAAAAAAACGCATCCTCATTATTTAGCCAGGACTCTCTCGAGACTACTCCACCATCTCAAACTCAACCATCGCAAGAATCACAAAAGCCAGATGAAGCTGATGTAAAACCAGAAGAATCAGTTTCTGAAGAATAGCTACTGCATTACATCCTTTGGCTTTATTCCAGTGTCTTCAAGAAGTTTCTTTATCCTCAGTTCCCATGGAACTTCCAATCCAGAATAACAATACTCATGCAGTATTCTTGCCGTATCATTGTGAACCATTGTTCCTCCTCCAACTGTTGCAAGACTGCCCATAACCGCACTTACAATTCCATATCCGATTGCGTATTCTATCCTTGCTCCTGGCTGGAATACAAGAAGCTCATCAGCTGCCCATGCTCCTGCCAAAGCCTCATCAGGAATTCCAGAAACCCTTCCTGAAATTGAATGCTGTTCTACCAGTTTCAGGTATGCACTTTCAATTGCTCCTTTTGGATTTGCATATAATTCCATCTCAAGCAATGCGCCGGCAACAAATTCCCTCATCCTTGTTGCATCGAGGAATCTGGACATTAAGACTATATTATCAAGCTCAGCCTCTTGCGCCCCGCTCATCTCATGAAGTACATACGGGTCTGCGAGAAGTGTTTCTACTACCATTGCCATTCCTTCTCTGACTGCCTCAGTGTCTGTTTTTAAAAAGTCCGGCCTGTCATTTCTGTCAAGCCCGTCATAATGGAGAATATGCCCTCCTTCGTGGAAAACTGCTGCTGTAAATGCCCTTGGATTGCTGCTATTAAACGGATTTACAAGTGCCAGGTATTCTGGGTGTCCCTTGGCGAGCCTGAGGGCTCCTTCTCCAAGTCCGTTTGCCGGATCTGCAGTGACCTCAAGAGTATGAGGTGCATTTCCAAAATTGGTCACATCGAAATATTTGCCAAATCCAGAGAGATAGAGAACATGCTTGAAAAGCCCAAGCGACATTTCTCCTGTCGGGAAAGCCTCCCAGAATCCCATTCTGCTGTAAAACTGGTTGACTGCCATGATATCATTTAGCGGATTGATTTCTAAAAGTCCGAATGCATCCTTAATATTGTCCAAGAATCCACTGATGTTTGAAGTTGAATACAATAGCCTTTCAAATCCGGATTTTACTATGATATCAACCATATCGTTTCGAAGCATAATTACATCAACAAAAGTTTTGACATCAAGCCCAAGCTCTGCCCCGTATTCTCTTGATTTTTTGTTAATCAGCATGACAAGCCCAAGAATCTTTCCCTTGAGCTTTGCCGACTGCTCTAGATATTCGCGATATATTGCCTTGGAGAAATTTCCATCTTCATTTTGCCATCGGTCGACTATCTCATCCTTTGTCATCTCTACTCCGGCAATTACGTATCTGAATGCTCCAATCTCCCTTGCAACCTCTTCTTTTGCTGCATTGATTTCCGGGTCTCGCATCACAGCATTGTAGAGAGCTTCGCTAAGGCGAAGTTCAATCTCTCTTTTTTCTTTTGGACCAGCGCTTTGCATTGCTGATCTTAATGTTTTGTAATAATCTTCTGACCTTGGAAGCGCTGCAAGCTCTTCCCCTGCTACTTTCAGATCTTTATTTCCAGGCCCCTCTCCGTGCCAGTTGCTCCAGATCATCTTTCCTCTTTTAGTAGTAATCTCTGCCTCTTTCCTGTCAAACCTGTCAAGTTTTTTTCGAATTGATCTCTCCATTATGCCGCCTCAGAAATAGTAACTATGTCTGGAAACATTTTTAACTGTTATTTACCACGGTTCTTCTGACAATGGGCTGAAACTTTTATTTTGTTCGTATAAGAAGCAATAGTAACATGGCCAGACACTTTCCTAAAAGCGATGCTATCCGGAAGAAACTCAATGAAATAGAATCCGAAATGAAACGCCTTGGCATATGGAGCAAAACCCCGTTGCCTAAAGATGCATTTCTGGACATGGGGGCATTTGGAATGAACACAATGTCATTTGACCAATGGCTGCAGTTTGTTTTCGTGCCAAATGTCAGAAAGCTCCTGAAGACAGATGGTCCATGGCCTGATAAAAGCGAGATTGGAACTATTGCTGTTCGAGAATTTGATGGCATGCCCGAATCAGACGGCCTGATTGCACTTCTCACGGAATTTGACCATCTTTTCTAAAGATGTGGGAGAGATGAAAAATCGGGCCCGGAGGGATTCGAACCCCCAACCTAGTGGTATCTCCAGCAATCAGGAGACGGCTTCCGAAGCCACTCGCCATATCCAGATTAAGCCACGAGCCCAATTATTTCGTCAAAACTTCGCAGCCATCAGCAGTCACTAATATAGTATGCTCGGCCTGCGAAACCAAGCCCCTGCTAACTTCCCTAAGTACAGGATATCCTCTGATAAACTGGTTTTCAAGCAATTCCCGAAGAGAAGCGCTCACAAGAAGCTTGGATTTGAATTCCTTTCTGATCCACCGCTCTGCAAATGGAAGCATTCCATAGTTCTTGATTACATATTCGACTATTTTCCTGGACTGTCTCATCCTTACCTTTGATGGAGAATAAATTGAGAATATCTCGACTTGGTCAAGGTCTTCTACATATCCGTTTCCAGTAGTTGCAAATGGCTCAACTGCAAAGATCTCTCCTTCCTTGAGAGCATATGGATCATTGGTCTTGATATTAGGGATCTCAACTCCTGCATGAAGTTCGTTTGATTTTATCATATGTCCTGAAAGGTTTGATATCGGCTTGAAGCCGTATCCATTGATTGTCTTTTCAATGACATCTCCGATTTCACCGACTTTCATTCCTGGCTTGATTGCAGCAATCGCCTTCTCAAGTCCGTCTTCTGATGCCTTTACCAGTTTTTCATACTGGTTGCTAAGGTCAATTGTATATGCTGTATCTGAAAGTCCGCCGTTTAGCTCAAGGCCCATGTCAACCTTGACCAGGTCGTTTTCTCCAAGGCTTGCCTCCGAGCCTGCCTCTGGAGTGTAGTGTGCTGCGATGTCATTTATTGAAATGTTCACTGGAAATGCCGGTTTTGCTCCTTCTTCATCTATCATCTGCTCTATAGTCTCTGCAATATCAAGAAGTGATTCACCTACCATGATAAGCCTTTTGCTGTCCTCGCGGATTTTAGAAGCAAGCTTTCCTGACTCTTTGAATGCCTCAATTTCTTCATCGCTCATAATGTTAGCCTCAATTAGAATTATTACTAGAATTGTTATGTGGGATATAGGTTTAAATATTCCTAATTATATAATAATATCCATGAAAGAGCGCTTTAGGCAACCAAATAAAAAACAGTCCAAACTGTCCCCGTCCCAGCCCGAACTTCCTCCGCCTAATGTTATTGATGACTGGCTAAAGCGCAACCGTCCAAACAAAAAAAGAAAAGAACCTCCAAGAATCGAGCTTCCAATGCACGAGGGTCCCATGAGGGAGCGGAAAAAAGACGAACAGCCTTCGGATGGAACTGTCGATTTTGAAATAGATCTGTGACTATACTCTTTAAGTTCTGTTAATTCCTAATTAGTTATCCAATGTCCAGTGTAGCACAACTTGTGAAGGAGCGTTTTGGAGATCTCACTCCAATTCAGAAAATTGCAATTCCCAGAGTGCTTGATGGACAAAATATACTTATCCTTGCTCCAACAGGATCCGGAAAAACAGAATGTGCCCTTCTTCCTGTTCTTGAAAAAATCCACAAAAAAGAAAGCGGCATCTGCGCGCTATACATAACTCCTCTTCGCGCCCTCTCCCGCGATCTCAAGGGCAGGTTCAACTGGTGGTGTGAGCGTCTTGATATCAGCCATGATGTGCGAAGCGGGGATACTACCCAGGCAACAAGAACAAAACACAGGAAAAATCCCCCAAAGATCCTTCTCACTACTGTTGAATCGCTGCAGGCGCTGCTCCTTGGGCGGGTTATGCGCGAGCATCTGAAGAATATTGATTTTGTTATCCTTGATGAAGTGCATGATGTCCTTGATAACAAAAGAGGCGCGCAGCTTTCTATGGGCCTTGAGCGCCTAAATGAAATTACTGATTTCCAGCGAATTGCAATCAGCGCAACTGTTGCTGATGAAAAGCAGGCAGCAAGGCTTGCATTTGGAAACAGGATGTACTCTGTCTGCGAAACCGGGAAAAACCGCCACATGGATATTTCTGTTGAGAATATCCCATCTTCCGAAAAGAGGACTGCCAGGATCAAGGACCTGAGCGAGAAGCACCGCTCCCTTATTTTTGTCAATACAAGAAGCACTGCAGAGGAGCTTGGAGCGTCCCTTCGAAAGCTCAAGGCACCTGTTTCTGTTCATCACGGTTCCCTTGCAAAAGATGCCCGCCTCAGCACAGAGGACCAGTTCAAATCAGGCAAGATAAATTCAATCATCTGCACATCATCGCTTGAGCTTGGAATTGATATTGGCGATGTTTCACTTGTCATGCAGTATGGGTCTCCACACCAGGCCTTCAGGCTTATACAAAGGGTTGGAAGATCCGGCCATAGCTTGGACAAAACTCCAAAAGGAATTATCTTCAGCTCTGATTTTGATGACATGCTGGAGGCATCTGTCCTCTCTGTTTTTGCACAAAACGGAAAGATGGAAAACAAGGTTGTCGAGAGGGGAGCGCTTGATGTCATTGCCCACCAGCTAGTTGGGCTTTGCCTTGATTTTGGGCGGATGGACCTCTCCAGAGCACACGAAATCCTCTCACGCTCTTTTGCCTATGGGATAACCTATGACAAGCTTCGTATGGTCGCACTCCAGCTCTATGGGGAGGGCATTCTCTACTATGATGAATATGAAAACGGGATTTCAGTCAAGGCAAAAGCAAGAGGAAGAGAATACTACTACACTTTCCTCAGCACAATTCCCAAGACAAAAAGATTTTTGATGAAGGATGTTTCAGGAAACAGGATAATATCCTCCCTGGATGAGGAATTCGTTGTTAATCTTGAGGCTGGAACAAGTTTCCTCTCACAGGGAAAACCCTGGACAGTAGTTGACATCACGCAGGATGAAGTTCTTGCATCTCCTGTTGCAGGCTCCCAGATCATGGTGCCCTCATGGACCGGAGAGGACATTCCTGTTACCTATGATGTTGCACAGGAAGTCGGATCAATGCGCTCTGCAAAAAAGGTTTCTCCTCTTCCGGACAACAAGACAGTTGTTATTGAAATTGTCTCGGATCTTATCATTATCCACGGCTGTTTTGGCCACAAGGTAAACTCTGCAATCTCCCGCATTTTTTCAAAAAAACTGTCAAAGCTTGTCGGAGAGAGCGTCTGGGCGGTCAATGACCCCTACCGTATCATGTTCAAGCTTCCGTTTCCGCTTGGCCCAGAGCATATTGAAAGGGAATTTCGAAATATCAGGAACATAAAACAGCAGCTGAAAGAAGCTCTTGACCAGTCTCCTCTCCTTCGCTTTAAGTTCCTCCATGTTGGCCGCATGTTCGGCCTGCTTTCAGTGGATGCTGCTGTGAGCAGCAGGTTCATCCATGCAATGAGAAATTCTGTTGTTTATGAAGAGACTGTCCGCTCAATATTCTTCAGGTATTTTGATCTTGAGCGCACCGAAGATGTCTTTAGCAGGATAAGAGCCCGCAAGCTGAAGCTTATTGTTGACAAAAAAGAAAAGCCATCATTTTTCTCTGATATCGGACTCTCAAGAATTTCAGGCGGCGAGAAACTTGGAAGCTTTGAGCCTCGCGAGCGGATAATTTCCGCATTCAAGGAAAATGTGCTCTCCAAAACAGTCGAGCTTGTCTGCTTCAACTGCAAGGCAACAAGATTCATGCATCTTGCAAGCGCTCCTGAAAAAATCCTTTGCCACAACTGCAACAGGCCGGCATATGGGATCAAGAATTCCGACCTTGAATTTACTTCAGGACTTATCCGAACCTATGGAAAAAAGGCACTGATTGCACTATCAACTTATGGGGTTGGTCCTGCCAATGCTGACCGGATTCTAAGACGGCTGCACAAGAGCGAGGAAACGTTCATTCTGGATCTTATTGAGGTGCAAAAAAACTTCATTAAGAATAAGAAATACTGGAAGCTTGGCTGATTTTGTTTCGTGGGCCAGAGCCAATTTTTGTGACAGAGTTTTATAAACATTCATTGTCCGAAAAACATAGGCGACCATTATGAAAAACGCACAATCCAGAAAAGCAGGCCCATCACCGCAACTTCGAGATGGCTTCAAAAAAGCAGCTCCGCTAAGAGAGGGGCTCCAGTCATTATCAGAAGAACCGGCAGGCCGTTTCATGGTGCTTTTTTCTATGCCATCAAAAGCAAGAGATCAGCTCTTGAGCTTCCTTGAGACCCGTGAAAAGCTCTCCAGGCAATTCGGAGCCAGGATAGATCTTGTCAAGAAGCCCAGAAGCGAGAGGATTTCAGTCAGTGCAAGGCTTGAATTGGAAACTTCGGACCGTGCATTAAATCTGGATATAGAGCAGCTGGTCACTTCAAGAGGCTTTTGCCTAAGGCTTGTCACGCAGCCGGTACAAGGTCCTGATTCAATGGAGACAATAACTGTTGATAAGGGCGGATTTGAAACTGTGCAGTTCACAAGACAGAAGCTTGATGCAGTATATGTTGTCAGCGAAAATCCAAGGTCATCGCAAAGTTCCCCTGAGAGGGTTGCTGCTTATGCAAATGCCCTGCTGGAGCTTGCAAAGGATCTGGCAGGCCCTGTTGAAGAGTCTGCTTCTCCTCCATCATCTAGTGGGGTTTCTGTTTCATCTGCGCCTTCAAGCCAGGTTCCGCAGAGAAGCACCCTTCCAGACCTTGCAGCTGCAAGCGCACTAAATACAAAGTTATAATCTTTTCTTTCCATCTTTATGCCTGTGTACAAGCAAATCATAGTAATCCGGACTGATCTTGATATGGGCAAGGGGAAACTTGCAGCGCAGTGCTGCCATGCTTCTCTTGGCGCATACAAAAAAGCACTGAGACAGAATCCAGATGTTGTAAAACACTGGGAAACCGAAGGCCAGCAGAAAGTTGTTCTCAAGGTAACTTCATCAGAACAGCTTGTGGAGCATTTCCAGCATGCAAAGGACAAGGGCTTTCCAGTCGAAATGATCCGTGATGCCGGAAGAACGCAGATTGAGCCAGGAACAATAACCTGCTTTGCAGTAGGGCCGTGGAAAGAGGAAGAACTTGATCCTGTTTATGGGGAGCTGAAGCTTCTTTAGTATTCTTTTACTGGGATTTTTTTAGGCAGCTCGTGCGGATCTTCAATGCCTTTGGCTACTTTCTCAAGGGTCTTCTCAAGATTTTTTGGAAATCTCGGAGTTCCGTATGTGATTCCTTCCACCAATATCCTGTACTTTCCTCGAAACCCAGGCACCCGGAATCCAGTAACAATGGTGGTTTCTGATCCGCTGCCTACCACTGCCTCTGCTGTCCTGAAAAGGATAAAATTGCGCGTTTTGACAGTAATCCCATTGCCACCCATTATATTTTTGAATGTGGATTACTGTTTATGAAACTTTTCATTTTCCACTGCTGGGGAGGAGATTCAAGAGGCTGCTGGAGGGGACATCTTGCAGACACGTTCAGGGAAGAGGGAATTGAAGTTGCAAATCCTGATTTTCCAAATACAAATAATCCGAAGCTGGTTGAATGGCTAAATGAAACGCGGGCCATCATTCCAGAATTCAATTCAGAGTGGGTTCTGGTTGCCCATAGCCTCGGCTGTCCCACCATACTGCGCCTTCTGGAAACATTCAATGATTCTGAGAAAGTGGGGACAGTGATCCTTGTTGCTGCATTTGCAAAGGATCTTGGAATTCCCGAGATTGCAAACTTTGTCGACAGTGAATTTGACTGGGAGAAAATCAAGAAAAGCGCAGACAAATTCATAGTAATAAATTCGGATGATGATCCATTTATCGAGCTTAGCGAAGGGGAGCGCCTTGCAAAGCTCCTGGATGCACAGCTCATAGTTGAGCATGGCGGCGGGCATATCAACGAGGGCTGCGGCTACACGAAATATGAAAAATTAGTTGGGATTATCAATAAACTAAAATAAGAAAAATGCCGCGAGCCTGATTTGAACAAGCGACCCCTCCGTTACAAACTTTTGGAAAAAAGTTTGATCAAAACTGGCTTTCCAAAAGACTTCAGCGGAGTGCTCTCCCACTGAGCTACCGCGGCGCTAGTAGGTACTACTTTCATAAAAAAGAATTTATAAACCAATTCGATTTTCCCCTGGTCTGCAGGCCAAACATTCTAAAAGCAATTCGAGATAAATTCACAACCATGTCTTTCTTTGTCAGTTTGGCAGAATACCTGTCCAAGCTTCATTTCATATTCAGCCTTGCAATGTTCTTCTTTGTTGCCATGATGGTTGTTTCAGATGACCTCAATACAAGGACACTGCTTCTTCTTCCGGTGGTTCTGCTTTTTGCACTATCCAAAATCATGTATTCAATTGACCAAAAGACATCCACTGACCAAATAATCAAAAAATACAAGAAAAGAGCAAGGGGCCTTTAGGTTCCATACCTTCTTCTTCTTTTTGCAAAAACATCCAGCGCATCCTCAAAATCTTCCTTTGAAAAGTCTGGCCAGAGCTTTTCGCTGAAATAAAATTCGCTATAGCAGCTTTGCCATGGCATCAGGCCGGATAACCTCTGCTCCCCTGATGTTCTTATGATCAGGTCAGGATCAGGCAGATTCGAAGTATACATGTGATTGCTCAGAGTCTCCTCATCAACCTTTTCTATTCCTTCAGAGATTATTTTGTTTACTGCATCCACAATCTCTTCCCGCCCTCCATATGAGAGCAGGAGGTTGAGCTGATAGCTGTTGTTCTTTCCGCTGACCTGCTCTGCTTTTTTTATCATTTCCTGGATTTCCTTTGGAAACAGATGAAGCCTTCCAAAAAACCTGACTCTAAGCTCGTCCTTGTTCTTATCATCACTCTCAATTGCCTTTTTCAGGTTTTCCTTGAAAAGCTCGAACAGCCCACCAATCTCGTTTTTGTCCCTTTTGAAATTGTCAGTTGAGAACCCCCACATTGTGAGCATCCTGATATCATGCTCCTTGCACCATTTGAGAATGTCGCCGATTTTCTTGATTCCAATTGCATAGCCTTCCTTTCTGTCTATCCCATTCTGCCGGCTCCACCTGCGGTTTCCATCAGGGATAATTGCTATGTGTTTGGGCACTTCCAAATTCTCACCTAATAAATAATCTCGCTGAGTTTTTTCTTTTCAAATGCCAGCTTCAGCTCTCTTGCAACCCTTTTTCCCATGCTCATCTGCTGGTCATAATAATATGTTGAATATGGAGAGCCTTCAGGATACATGTTTGTTCCTGCAACTATCCTGGCACTGACTTCAAATGCAAATATCTCAAGATCCTCATTGATTATTGTCTCAATGCAGTATGGTCCGTATATCCCGTTGAAAAGTTCAAACGAAGCATCGCTTATTTTTCGTCCCATTTCCATGTATTCATATAATAGGGATTCCCGCAGGACCATTGGCTGGTTTCCAATTACTGTGAATGCGAGCTGCGGATTCAGTCCAACTGATACTGCACGTGCAATCTCATCAGCACTGCTCTCGACCCTTGTATCAACGCCAAGCATCTCTATCCTGCCGTGCTTTGTCTTGTAGCCCTGCTCTGAAAATGGAGAGAAGAAGAAGTGGGGATAGGCTCGGACTCCTATTATGAATTCCTGCACCATGCATTCCTGATCTCCTACTTTCTCTTCAAATTCCTTGTAGCTGTTGACAATGAAATATCCACGGCCTCCTTTTGCGCCAGGAAACTTCACCAGTGCAGGTCCGTCTATCTCCTCTGGCTTGAGGAGCTGCGGTTTTTTCACATTTGCCTTTTTCATCCATTCGAACATCCTGTCTCTGCTTCTTTCCCATGAAATGCTGGCACGATTTCCATAAACAGGTATCTCAAGATCATCGAATTTTTCCCCCACATATTCGACAAATGAACCATGCGGTATTATGATTGCATTTTTCTCCCTAAGTTCCTCGATCGGAAGATCTGCATAACTGTCCACTTCAATGAATTCATCAGGTCTTCCATATGGGAATGATTCGTAGAGCTTGCGGCGCTCCTTTAGCACTATCCCAATCGTCTTTATTCCCTCCTCTCTCGCGCCTTTGAAAATCTGCAGGGAAGAATGCGAACAAATAGTAGCGATTTTAACGTCCTTATAATCTGATAGCAAATCATCTATCTTTTTTTTCTCAAGCATATTGTATATGGTAAGAGTCGCCTTAAAAAAACTTGGCATTAATTAATTATTGATATCTATGGCTCAACCTCGCTCGAGTAGAAGACCGGATTCACAGGGAAGAATGACTACACCAGCACAAACACAAACTCAACTTTTAATTCAAAGGTTTACTCAGAGTTTGAGAAGCCTTACAAGGATGGTAACAAACCCTAATGTTCTTAGCGATCCGCAAAAACTGGAACGTGTCCAGAACATGCTTCAGGATATGGTTGATACACTTCGCCAGCTTCGAAACAGGCTTCGGGCAGCAAGAGCAACCCCTGCACGTGTCCAAAGCCATGTTTACAGGGTATCTATCGGAGATCGGCAATACCGGGTTACTTTGCCAGAGAGGCTTCCACCCAGAACTGCCAGGGCAAGACTGCATGAAATGCTTCTTAATAATGAATTAACCGGCCCAGGGGGAAGACCTACCCGCGCCCAGGTCGAAATGATCGAACCTACCGGAAGCTCTCCACGAGCCCAAGCAGCAAGGCGTGAAGCGCAGCGATTCAATTCAGGAAACCCTTCAACAAGGCTTGATCACTTCAGGGATGCTTATCTTGATAGGACATACATCAATGACAGATATGTGTCAGATGGTACTATCAGAATTGCACGTGCAAGAACAAGATGATTTTCATGGCACAAAGAAGAAGAGCACCAAGCAGCCGTATGACTGCACAGCAGATAAATTCTCAAATAAGAGAACAGTTGGTAAATGCAGGCTATAACCCTCAACAGGTTACTATGCTTATGAATATGGCACAAAGAATGTCAAGAGGGCAGGATGTAGCAGTTCCTCCAACAAGCAACCTTCATGCTCCTGATATTGAGAGGGTGCGCGATGTTCTTATTGCTATTAGGAGAAGCCCTAATTCAGCCAGAAGAATTTTGGCAACCTAATTTGGTCTTTTGCATGGTCCTGAGAGACGTACTGTCCGTGCTTCTGCAGTTCCAAGAAGAGCTCCGACAAGGACATATACTTATAGGATTACCATGGGCTCACGGACTTTTGAAATTGACTGCAATAGGCAATTTCCAGCACGAAGCAGACCCACTCTTCAAAATTCAAGACTCGGACAATTCTACCGGGCAATTGCAGATAGTGACCGTTCTGTTACTGGAGTTTATCTGGTTACTGCTTCCGGAAGAAGGCAGCAGCTGAGCGGTACTGCGCTTCAGCAATTCAGGACTGGATATGTACAGCGTTTCCAAAGAATGCAAATGGCAAATTTAAGGAATCAGGAAACTCCGGATCTCATTTCGATTTCAAGTGTCCGAAGAAGCGAGCGAACTCCTCCTGGATAAGCTATTGTATCTGGATATCCCCAATCCTAGGTCCTTGAATCTTTATTTCAATTTTTTCTCTTTTATTTCTTAAAAATAGTTTTCTCCCTTCCTCTTCAAAATTCAAATCCTCTGCCTTTGATGGCAGGTCAATAATCCTGGTATCAAAATTCTCTCCAACCAATTTCCCAACCATCAATGCTCCAGGTGCCAGTATAAACAGGAATCCTGATTTTGATCTCAATTCTCCTGATCTGAATTCATTTGGCATTACAAATGTGGGGAGGTTGTCTCCCATTTCTCCTGAAGGAATTGCAGTGAGAGTTCCGGTTTTAGTTAAGAAAAATGCATGCTCTTCTGTTGCAGTCCAGTCGATTATTCCATCTGCAATGATCTCTCTCATGTCTGTTCTTGATCTTGATTCGTCCAGGCTAAAGTCCCTGAAAATATCTCCAAGGTCCCTGTGATTTTCTACTATGAGCAAACTTGTATCTGTGAGCGTATATTGCAATCCATTGCTGCAAATCGTCCTCTCTATTTTTTCGCCAGGCTCAAGCCAGTCCGGCTCGTTTACATCACATGCTTTTTCAGGAGGCGCATATTCAGGCTGCTGGATAGTTTCTCTAATGGGAGTTGCAACCGCCTTTGGCATCATAACCCTTGCAGGTGCACATGCACTTAGCGCAGCTGTCAAAGCCACTGCCCCAAAAAACAGGTTTTTCTTTATTTTTGGCCTTTCTCTATTGAATGCAAGAATCTTTCTTTTCGGCATAACTATTAACTTAGGTTGTTACAATTTATAAACTATTATGATTATTAATCACAACACACTTAAATTTCGAAGAACAACTTTATTTTATGAAAGCAGTAATTCTCGCAGCAGGAGAAGGGGTGCGCCTTCGTCCTCTCACAAGCACAAGGCCAAAGTGCATGCTCTATGTAGCTGGAAAGCCCATTTTGCATCATCTTCTTCTTGAAGCAAAAAAAGCAGGAATAACAGAAGCAGTCATAGTAGTAAGATACCTGAAGGAAAAAGTAATGGAGTATTTCTCAAACATTGATCTTGGCATGAAAATTTCCTTTGTGGAGCAGGGTCTGGACAAGGGAACTGCTGCTGCAGTCCTCTGCGCAGAATCACATATCCAGGATACATTTGTTGTTCTTGCTGGGGATACTGTTACTGAATCCTCAATCATCAGAAAAACAATTGAAGAAAAAGAAGGCAGGATAACCCTTGCTGTCAAGAAAGTGAGAAATCCCCATGAATATGGTGTTGTGGAGCTTTCCGGGGACAAAGTCAGCATTTTCGAGGAAAAGCCAAAGCATCCAAAGACAGACCTTGCAAATCTTTCCATCTACTGCATGGAGCCGACTGTTTTCAACGATCTAAAGTCAATTGGGAAATCACCGAGGGGCGAGTATGAGATTGTCAACCTTTTCGTTGGTGCAAAGGCAGTAGTTACAGAAGGGTACTGGAGGGATATTGCATATCCATGGGACCTCTTTGAGGCAAATGAATTTTTGCTTGAAAATCTTGAAGCGCAATCCGGCGAAGTTGTCAATTCAACTATAAGCGGAAAAGTGATCATGGAGGATGGAGCAAAAATAATCCACAGCTATGTTGAAGGATGCTCATACATAGGCACAGGAACCGTGATCGGGCCAAATGCATATCTTCGCGGCCATAATTCAATTGGAAAAAACTGTTCCATTGGCGCCGGTACAACTGTCAAAAACAGCATCCTCTCCGACAATGTAAATGCAAAGCATCTTGCATATATAGGCGACAGCGTAATCGGATTTAATGTGAATTTCGGATCCGGAGTCCAGGTTGCAAATTTCAGGTTTGATGAGGGACACGTAAACGTGATGACTGAAAAAGGCTGGGTCAATACCGGAAGAAAAAAACTGGGAGTAATTGTCGGGGACAATACAAAATTCGGGGTGCTCTCTGCAACAATGCCTGGAAAAATAATAGGAACAAACTGCCAGATCCATTCAAGCGTTGTGGTGAACAGGAATGTACCGTCAGATGTCCGCGTATTTACGCGCCAGCCGATTGAATTTGCAAAAGACGAATAGTATTTATTCTGATTGCTTAAAATTTCTAATCTAAGCAGGGGTCACCAAGTGGTCAAAGGTGCCAGGTTCAGGCCCGCTTTTAGGAAAAGCGGGACCAAAACGGTCTTCCTATAGCGGTGGAAAGCCTGGTCGGTTAGTCCGTTCGGGAGTTCGAATCTCCTTCCCTGCACTTTTTCTTATCTAAATCGACTGAATAATAATCATATTTATATTTCTATTCCCACAAAATAATTTCATGCATTTGTCACTGAGTCTTGGACCTTCAAACTGGCGTGAAATAAAATTCCGTGGAATCTATGATATGGCCAAGAAAAAAAATCGCATTATTCGAACCAAGTTAGGACTTCATGAGTTTGAATATGCCCTGATAAATCCAAAAGATGGGTATGGGAGAAATCGCGTTTCAACAACAGGAGAACGTTATCGCTACTCAGGCAAAACTGTAACCCGTGAAATTCTTGACTCAGAAAAATCAAATTCTCTTGGTATAAATTTCAGCGGTTGTGCATTCGTTTTTGAAAGAGTTGTTCCACCCGATTTCATTGATTATGTGGGTTTACATGAATCAGCAGAAGCAGCTGGAAACCCTCATGTTGTTGCCTGCAGGGCTGATCTAGAAGAAGCCATGAAAGACCCGGCTTTATTTGAACAGTATGCGAATTTTCTTATTGGTCTGGCACAGGATTCCATAAGAAAGAGAGAATCTGGTGGATTGTCCAGAGGATATTTTGACCGTGCAGTTCCTAATTTTACTGATGTTATCAAAAACAGTGCTCTCAGTGCAGTTGAATTAGTAAAAGAATTCAAGAGACAAATAGATCAATTGGCAGGGCCATTACAACCATTAACCCTTTCATCTTCAGAGAAGGCGAGGTAGTATAAAATCAGACAAAGCAAAACCTGTCGACATCAAAAAGTCCCTTGTCCGAAATCTTCAGGTGCGGAATTACAAGCAGTCCCATAAATGACAGCGTCATAAAAGGCGCCTTCATCTTGCACCCAAGCCTTTTGACAAGCCTGCTCAGTTTTTTGTATTTTCCCGCAACAGCTTCTCCGCCTTCATCGCTCATAATCCCTGCAAACGGCAATGGAAGAGAGTGCAGTTTTCCGTCATAAACGACAAGCCCCCCTCTCAGCTTGATTATGTGGTTTGCAACCTTGCAGATAGATTCATCATCTGCTCCGATTACTCCGATATTATGTGAGTCATGCATCACGCTTGCACCAAAAGCTCCTTTTTTGAGCCCAAAGTTTTTGATGAATCCAACTGCTGGTTTTGTTTTCCTGTACCTGTTTATTACTACGATTTTCAGAATATTTTTTTCGTTATCTTTAGCTTTGATTTTTTCTGTAATAAGATTCCCATCAGCAGCACCTATTATGTACTTTGGAATTTCGCACTCCAGATCTTTGGGAGATATTTTCCTTGCATTGAATTTGTTTACCGGCTTTTCTTTTGCCGATGTGAATTTTACTGTTTTTGAAAATACTTTCCTTCCATCAATCCAGGTTTCAAGAACTTTGAATTTTTTCAGATCGCTGACAACTGTGATGTCTGCCCGCGCTCCAATTTTCAAAACCCCACCATCAATTCCATAGTGCGCTGCAGGATTTTTTGTGCAACTTCTGATCGCATCAATTGGTTTTATTCCAAGTGCAACGCACTTTTGAAGCAGCACATCAAGATGCCCTTCAACCAAATCATCAGGATGCAGATCATCAACGCATAGGAAGTTCTCTCCCTTCTTCAAAACAGGAAAAAGTGCAGAGAGGTTCTTTGCAGCAGACCCTTCCCTCACGATTATCTTCATTCCTTTCTTCATTTTTTCCCGCGCTTCCCTGAGGCTGTAGCATTCATGGTCTGTTTCAATTCCAGCTTCAAGATATGCATCAAGATTCTCTCCGCCAAGCCCTGGAGCATGCCCGTCAATTTTCTTCCTGTATTTTTTTGCAAGTCTTATCTTTTTCATTACCTTTGGGTCCTTGCTTATTACTCCAGGGTAATTCATCATCTCTGCCAGATGCGTTATCTCCTTTTTTCCAAGCAGCTTTTCGATTTCTTTTTCTCCAAGCTCTGCTCCTGATGTTTCATAGCAAGTCGCAGGAACGCAGGGCGAGGCTCCAAAGTAAAACCGAAGGGGAACTTTTTTCGAATTCCTGATCATGAATTCAATTCCCCTGATCCCAAGAACATTTGCAATCTCATGCGGATCAGCAACAACTGCAACTGTTCCATGACGCACTGCAAGCTTTGCGAATTCGCTTGGAATCAGCATTGAACTTTCAGTGTGGATGTGCCCATCAATGAATCCAGGCAGTATGAATCTCTCTGGAGCGCTCCTGATTTTCCTTATTTTCGTGATTTTTTCTCCAAATACTATTTCTGCCGGATAAATCTGATTTTTCTCCAAATCAACAAACTGGCCCTTAATCTGCATGAAATAGTCATTTTCCTTAGCTTTTTAATAGCTGGCTACACAGGCACAGCATTTTTAAACACTTTATAGCTAATTTATAGTAATCAGTTTTTTGTGTTTTTCATGGTGGGTTTTACCTATGAAAACTGAAGAAATCTTTGCCAAAAATGGAAAACAATGGTTTTTAAATTAATTGTTTCAAATAGTATATAGTAATGTTAAATGAGGATGGGTAAATGGTGGGCTCAAAACTAAGAAATTCTTTACAATCAGAAAAGAGACGAAGAGAAGGTTTAAATTCTACTAACCGAAATTCTACTGTGGGAACTTTAAAGAGGTTCCTCAGTCGTGCACTTCTTATTGGCGCGATGGCTACGGGTATTACAGGTGTTACTATGGCTCAAACAACTCGTGAAGCACATGCTCAAGAATCAAGGGGGAATGCTGCAGCTACTACTCAGGCAATGGGTGTGGTTGGAGATCGTTTAACTGCTGCAAGATCAGCACTTTCCGAGATGGAATCTGCAGGTGTTCCAGCACAACTTAATTATAATTCTGTCAATGGCGCAGGCGAGCCGGTTACACACAATCTGCTTGATGCAATCGCTACTCTTGCCGAGAGGCTCAGAGAGGCAGCTGGCAGGGATGTTATACCTCTCACAGGCTCAACAGACCAGGAGAGATTCCGCTCATTAAACAATTGGCTTCGAAGGCCACAGGATTCACCACTTGATTCTGATGCACTTGATCTTCTTCAGAGAAGGCTTATGGAAGCATCCGGAACCGCATCATCACATTCGGCAACAGGCCCTGTTGTTGCAGTTGTTCCAGCACCAACAGCACCGGTTGCAGCACAGCCAGCACAACCAGAAACAGTACAGCCAGCACAACCAGCACCGGTTGTAGAACAACCAGCAACACATACACTCACTGCAGAACAAACCCAGCTGCTTGAAAATCTTGAGACAATCGCAGCAAGCGGCAGGAATGCAAGGGTCAGGGGCCAGGCTGCAAGGCTTGTTACGAGAATCAATGGCGAAGTTGAGAGGGAAGGAGGACCAAGAGAAGCGCAGCTTCGAAGGCTCACTACAGCAGCACAAACACTTGTCACAGCAGAACTTGCAAGGGCACAAACCCGTGCAGCCGAGCGAAGAGCATCAGTTGGAGCTGCCCGTGCACCTACTCCAGCAGAGCAGGCAGTTGATACCAGAATTACTGAAATCTTAACAAATGTCCAGGAAGTTGCCTCAGCAACTGGCGTTACCCCAGAGAGGAGAGACCTTGCCAACTCAGTTGGAAACATGCTTGGTGATGCAAGGCTTCTTGGTGAAGATCCTATGGTCAGGATGGTCACATTGCTTGGAGAGGCGCGAGATGCTTTGGTTGCAGGAAATGATACCCTTGCCCAAACAAAACGTGACGAGGCGCGAGCAATATTTACTGCAGAGCAGGCTTCAATGAGAAGGCAGCTGGAGCAGATTATCATTCCTGTTGCACAAGGATGTCTTACTGCAATCGATGGAAGCAATCTTCCAACAAGAGCAGACCTGACAGCAGCAGAAGGACGAGACAGATCTGCAGGAGTCAGGCGCGGCCAGTATTCAAGATCCAGCAACGGACTTAGAAACGGACGTGAGGATATTCGCGCAACTATGGATGCGAGGATGACTGCTGCAAGGCAGATGCTTGCTTCTGCAACTTCAGGAGATGATATCTCGTATCATGCATTTGCAGAACTTTTCGAATCAGTCAGGCTTGAAGAGACTATGATCAGAACCATGATCGACCTATGGGATTATGGACAGAGCCATGGTGCTGATACAGCAGACCCATCAAGAAGGGTTGGCCTATATACAAGATATTCAATTGCAGCAATGACTATTGTTGATGCAAACTTCTCACCACTTGGTACTTATACAGCTGATACAAGAAGGGCAATGGCAAGAGCCTATCTCAGGCTGAGATCAGGAACAACCCCAAGTGCTGCACAGGTAACTCGTGCAATGCGGGATCTTCTTCCAGCTCTTATGCGTTCAAAAGAATATAGATATGATGATGTTCTCCATCAGCTCTATGGACAAATCTCAGAACTGGCACCTTCCACAACAACTCCTGAAATAACAAGAGTAGCTACCTTAAGATCACTTAGAATCGCAGCAACATTTGAATATGAGCCATACAGATCAGGAAGAAGATTTGAATATGATCCTTCTTCAGGACTTGAACTTGCAGTCGAGCTTGATCAGCAGGAGCGTCAATCCCAGGATCGCCTTACAATGGCAACTGAATTCCTTCAATCTGTTATTGCTGCATCCGGAATGCCGGCAGATGATCCAATGATCGAAGCAGCAAACACAAGACTGACTGCAGCAGCAGGCGCACAGGCAGCAGATATCCCAGAGCTTTCTGATGCACTATATAATATGGCACTTGCACTTTCATCAATCGGCGAGGCACAGGTCTTCAGGCAGACCGCATCAATGAGAAGAGACGTTCCAGCAGCCGAACTTCAGCATGCAGATCTCCTGATTGCACAGGCAGTCGAATCATACATGTGGGCATTTTCTGTTCCAACAGTAGACTCCGGCTTCCATCCAAACATGGCACAAAGCCTTGCAAACGAGGCTATCAATATTCTTGCTCCAGTAGCACTTCAGACAACCGAGTCACCAGCAATGTATGTTGCAATTTCTGCATATGATAACCCTGGTGAAGTTGGAATTGTACCAGCTGATCTGGCAAACCCAACTGCTGCAGAGCGAAGGCAGGCAGCCCAGAGGGCAGAAGAGCGCTACTTGAGATTCTTGGTCAGCCTGAGAACTGATACAAGCTTTGGCGTATCCACTCTAAGAGGACGTCCATCATTTGGAGCAATGTCTCTTCTTGACCCAAGAGTTCTTCGAAACAGGACAATTATTACTCTTGGAGGGCATCCTATCTATGAAAAGAATAGTCTGAGGGGAAGAACCACAGAAACAGCAATTGACCAGCACGTAGTTCCACTCTCAGAGCCTGAAGCAGAGCTTCGAAACAATGCTCATGAGAATCTCCAGCTTGCACAGTGGGGAGAACTTTACCAGGAGCTATACAGGCTTACACTGCTTCACGGAAATGATGAGACTCCGCAATTGCTTCGTGGAATTGATCCTGCTCCACTTCGAGCACAGATGGAGCAGATGGCAAGAGGTTACTCAAGTGCAACTGCAGCACAGCAGCTACAGAGAGGAAACCAGATTCTTATCGAAATACTTGATGCCAGGATTCTTGAGCTTACAACAAGGCTTGATGGCAATGTAACTCTGGCAGGAGGCCAGGTATTCCGCAGAAGAGAGCTTGCAAGGTCCACAAGTCCGGAAGCACTTTATGTTACCCGTGCAGTTGAAACCCTCGAGAGGCTCACAGCTGTTCGAGCAGGTCTTCACAGTGACCGGGCAAGTGCAATCTCAGACGGAAGGATTACTCCAAGACTTGCTATTGGAATGGCAGAAATCGCAATAGAAAGTTTGGATGATGATCACCTAACTGGATTAAATCCACCGCCAGCACCACCAACAATTTCTCTTCGGGCTCATGTTCCAAGTGATGCTATCGAAGTTGAAAGGCTTAGCGGAAACCCAAGGCGTGTTCGTTTCAGGGCAACAAGGGTTATGATCGCAGAAGAGGGTGGATCACCAGTCACACTTGCTGAATATCAGAGAACTCATGGTGAGCAGAACCTTACCTACTACTGGTTCCATTATCAGGACCTTGGAAGAAGGGATTCTGCAAGAAGACCAATCCAATATCTTCTTAATCCAAGATACCGCGAGCGCGGCCAACCTAGATATCTCGGCCAGGTAATGAGGGGAGTTACACTTACCGATGGTACTGTTGGAGACTTCGTTGTAAGGGTAAGACGTACTGGTCTTGAACCATCACAGGGTCCGGAGTGGGCACCTGTTGTTGACAGCAGAGGAGGGCCGACTGATGTACTTTATGCAGTGACCTTTGATTCTGATGGACAAGCACTTCCAGTAAATGATGCAAGACTCAGGGCAACTATGGGAAGAATGCCTGTTGCACGTGAGCGCGCATCTTCAGTTGATACTGTTGTTGAATTTGCAACAACCACTCCGGTGGTCATTGTAAGTCCAAGTCCAACAAGAAGATAAAACACATTCAATTCATTTCTTGGGTGGAAATGAAAAAAGAAGGAGGGAGGAATAATGAACTTACGCAAGGAACAAAATGCATCTCGGGAAAAACCCGTGAAGTCTTCAGGATTAGTTAGAAATAGTATTAGACATACAGCCAAATGGGCTGCAGCCGGCGCGCTAGGGCTCGCACTACTTATTGGTGGTCCCAACAGCTCACATGCACAGGAACAACAGCCACCTGCTGCCGCAGAACAGGCAAGGCCAACTACTGCAGAGCAGTTATCTTCATTTGTTGCTTCACTTAACCAGCCAATGGAGTCTGTTGATCATCCGGCAAATGCAACTGATCCTGAAACACTTGCAGGAAATATCCTTGCCATGAATGCACTTCGCGATCTTATTGACAGAGACCGTCCTTCTGAGGAAGACCCTATGAGAGCAGTATATGATGCTGCAAGCTCAGCTCCAATCGACCAGTCACTTATCCGTGCAACCCGAAACCTTTTGGCAATCGCAGATGCAAGGGCAGCTGAAGATTACTCAGGACCAGAATTTGCAGTTGGCCGTCATAATGACGATCTTGTTGCAGCACTTTCTGCCATTGACCGCGGAATCGGTGAGGGCGAAGAGAGATATCTTGATCTTGATCCAGCAGGAACTTCTGTTGCAAGACTTCTCAGGCTTCTTCGTGGAGGAGCACCTGCACCTGAGCTTGATGAAGAGGACAGGGCAGTTCCAAGAGCGCCGCTTCCACTTATTGCTCCGCAAAGGTTTGATCCGGGTTCATTCGTTCTTTTGACTGGAACCGGAAGCAACCAGGCAGTTGCTTTTGATCCGGAAGTTACTCCGACTCTTGTCTCATTGTTTGGTAGCGAGACAATTGCAAGCAATGTTATGGGAGCGCTTGGAAATGCATATGCAACCCAGATTAACAATCCAGGTGACCTTGGCGCGCAGCAGGAAGCAGCAAGAGCACTTCATGCTGCACTGAGCCAGATTCCAGCAAACAAGGAAATCTGGTCAAGGCCGGAATTCAATGCAGCGATGGAAGCGCTGGCAAGGGGAGATCTCCAGGGAGGCCTCAACCACCTTAGCAATGAAGTTGCTTTCAATGCAGCATACCAGGCACTGAACAACCTGCATTATATCTCAATCAGCCAGAGGGCAATTGCCAGAATCAGGGCAGGTGCAACTGTCAGATTCCCATGGAGAGGAAATGAAGATGATTTCCTTGCCTACAGAAGAAGGCAGACTCCGGATTCTTTTGACTGGGACGCACTTCACTTTGACCTTGGAGTAGAATACCTCAATCTGCTGATTACTGGTTTTGATCAGACCATAATCGTCAATCCGGATACTAATACTGCAACCTTTGCCGGAGACCGCAGAAGAATCGAGGGAAGCGGACATTCAATCGAATTGAACACTGCACTTACCCTTGGTGGAAGCATGTTCGAGTATCCTGCTGAGATGACACTTCACTTTGCTGCCGGATACAGATGGTGGGAAGTTGAAACAACCGTCGGCGGAAGGAGCCTTACTGCTTCTGATGCTGCTCCGTATATCGGACACTGGGGTCTTAGGATGGATTTCCCAGGCTATGACGGACAGACAAGCTCATTCAGGCTTGAGAGAGTTGGTATTGGTGCAGTTGCACTGAATCCACTTGTATATGCTACTGTAGCCCAGAGATGGATGGAAGGAAATGAAGTGAGCCTGCACTCAAGGCTGACTCCATATTACCTGCTTTTCTGGGGCCAGAGATTCAGCCCAGAAACCTTTTCTGAAGAGACATTCTTCCAGCACAGGCTTGGTGCAGACTTCAGGCCTATTGACATTACATACCAGCCAAGTGCCAATTCAACATGGTTCTTTGGTCCTGGAATGAGATATGAAGCTAGCATCGACCATGACAGCGAATTTGGAGGAATCCATTCACTTGATTTCTATGGCAATATAGGATATCGTCACAGAAGAGGGTTTGAGTTTGATCTTCGCGCAGGTGCTGCAGGTGAAGTTGGCGGTGAGGAATACCAGAGACTTCCCTGGACACCAACCGGATCACTTAACATAATCCTTACCCCACAGCGCTGGGGCTCCGACGAACCAACAGATTCAGGGGGTGAATCCTCCGATTAATCGCACTGCGAAGCCATTTATTAACTATGGCGCCGTATTATCTCTATAGTATAGGTGAATTTTATGGCACAGGCTCGAAGAAGAACAGAAGAAGAAATTGGAGGATTTACTGCATCTCAACTCAATAGTATTGCTACTCGAATTCCTGGAAGAACCGGTCCAACACACCCCTGTCAGGCGCCAACAGCAAGAGCCCAGGCAACAAATGTTCTGATGATGTGGGAGCTTGTCCAACTTTTGAATGGTGAGAGGCCAGCCGAAGGTACATCCAGGCGGGCTGTTTATGATCATGCAGTCCAGGCTTTGGGCGAAGGAGGAGGCATAAGCGATGCCAGGCAAACTCTTATGGGCGCGCATGTTGCAGCACTTCGAAGACTTCACGAGCAGCTTGGAAGAGAAGAAGATGTGGGCGACAGGTCAGATGCACTTGTTACCATGCTCACTGAAATCGACAGAAATGTCGGCGAGGGAAACGAACAGTTCCTGCACTATGATCCTCATGGTACTATTATTACTGGTATTCTAAGATCACTTCGAGGCGGAGCAGTTGTTGCTGCCCCAGGCGAAGAAGACCGGGCAGTATCACGAGCTGACCTTCCACTGATCCAGCAAAGGCTTGAAGAGCCCAGCTCTGTTGTTCTTATATCTGCAGATGCAGATGAAACCATTGTTTCTACAGGCGGAACCGTTACTCCGACAACACAATCTCTTTTTGGTGGCGCTGAAGTTGCACAGCAGGCAATGACCGCGCTTGGAAATGCATATGCAACTATGGCAAACCATCCAAATGATTTGGCTGCCCAGCAGGCAGCGGCAAGCGCGCTTCATCAGGCCCTCAGCCAGATTCCAGCAAACAAGGAAATCTGGAATGAGTCAGTACACCCAAGGTTTGCTGCGGCAATGGCAGCACTTCAGGCTGGAAACCTTCAGCAGGGCCTCAGCGAACTTGCACAGGAACCTGCATTCAATACCGTGTTTGATTCCATGAATGATCTTTATGTTATTACAATTCGTGGACGTGCAATTTCAGTTATGAGAGCCGGAGTTACTGTTCGTTATGTATTCGATGAAAATCAGGAAGCATTTACTGAATTCATGCGTGGCTCAAGAGAAGGCAATATTCAGCCGCGTGTTCTTTGGATGGCCATGGGCTTCCACTATGAATATCTTCTTGTCAGTGGAGTTCTGGAGAGATTCAGGTTTGATCCACAGGCAGGTACTGTTGATGCAGTAAGTCAAAGGCAGGTAACAGGAACTGGCCATATTGCAAGCGTTACTCCTCAGATCGGCTTTGGCTTTAGCCTTTGGGGCGCTCCAATTGAAGCAGTTCTGCATGCTACTGTTGGTTATCAATCTATCGATATATCAGAGGATGTAGTTACTGACAGCGGAGAAACAAGAACAATAGATGCTTCGGGAGACTCATTCTATGTCGGAGTCATTGGTGCTGAGATCAGATTCCCTGGCAGGGAAGGACAGCGTTCCATAGTTAGAATCCCACGCGTTTCTCTTGGAAATGTCGGTGCTGGCTTCAACCCGTATTTCCGCTTTACAGTAAGAGGAAGATGGCATGAAGGAAACACAATGAGAATTTCAACTGATTTGACTCCACAGTATACTTATTTCCATGAAAGGCACAGAGTCGGATTCGACGTCCAGCCTGTAAACTTTGAGATCCAGCTGAATCCAAATGCGATGCTTTACTTTGGTCCTGGCTTCAGGTATGATGCCAATCCTGCAGACGGCATCCACACCCTCGAAGGATATGGCCGAATTGGTCTTGACTGGGCCGGAGGCGTTGCTGCAGATGTTACTGTAGGCGGCGTTACAGAAACAGGAGGCAATGAAGCATTGAGGCTTCCGGGATCTGGCTTTGCCGGTATTAACGTTACACTTACGCCTCAGCGCTGGTTTGAAAGCGATGAGGAGAGACGAATTCCACCGAGAACTCGTCCAAGAAGAGTTGAAGAAGAATGAACAACAAATCGATTTTAGTATTATTGCTGTTGGTTTCTGCGGTTTGGGCCACTCCTATCAACAATGCTCATTTTGACGCATCTGATAGTACCTGGCATTTTTACACAGACATGCAGATCACTGCAGACTTTGACCTTGAGCTGGTTTCAGGTGAAGTCGCAGATGGGACAAACCCAGATGATATCCAGAATGGAGATACTGTCTGTGCTGGTGCAGTGCTTAGAGTTACCCCTGATGTTGATGCAGAATGGGCAACTCCTGACCTGGACATTGTTTCCATCTACCCTACATGCGGTGGAGGATACTGTCCTGCAATGATCCCTTATACAACCGTTAATACAAATCGAGATATCAGCTGGCTCAGCTCATCGGTTTTCAACAACCACCAGTCCTTTGGAAATGGAAATGATTTCTCACAGGACCAGGGAAGGTATACCGAGCTTGGAACATTCCACACCCAGACAGTCACCTATAATCAGGAGATTGGTGTTTTCGAGTCTGGAAAGCGTGGTGGCGGAAACATCTTCTGTAAGGGAGATTTCCAGGTCCGCGATGGATCTACTGTTGCAGGAAGCACATCCCTTCCATCAACAAGTCCTGTTGACTTTACTGTAACTGGCAATGGCAATCATGCAATTACCGGAAGAATTACCAATGCTGATTGTTTCGGTTCTTTGGTAAAGCACCCAATAAATGATGTTGATCATCCATCTTGGTTCTTCCTCTACTACTTTACTCACAAGTCGACTTCAACCTCGAACAGCCTTTCATCAGGTTCTCTTGGACTTGATACTATCAACATCGATGTTCAGGACTCAGGCGGAACCTGCCTTATGAACGAGATCGATGTTGCTGCGAGCAGCTCGCTCCTTGATGAAGACTTTATCATGCTCAGGACAACAATGCACAACAGCGGAGACCCTATTCAGGTGACTTCTGTTTCCGGATCAAGTCCTCACTTTGACGTTGATCCATTCCCGGTAGCGCTTTGTGATCTCCTTGGCTTCCCGCCATCGATCTGTCCGCCATCAAACGGATTTGATGAGACGATCAATTCTGGCGCGGACAAGGACCTGTATGTTCTTATTGAAAGACTTCCAGGCGCAACCGGCGGTACAATCCTGACATTCAACGCGCAGACAATCTCAGAATCATGCGGCGGGGCTGCAACCTGTACAGATTCAGTCAATCTTGGCGATAGTGTTCCTGTCTTCTGTGCAATCGAACCACCTGCCCTGACATATGGTACTCTCGAAGTTGCAGAGTTCCTGGTATCCTGTGAAAACCTTGCAGGCGAACCAATTTCATGTGTTGGAGATAACTGGTACTGGGATGGCATGGCCGGCGGCTTTGTAGAGACTACAAGCAGCTATGCACTTGCATATCCGGAATCACCTCCAGGATCAAGCGGAACACTCAACTATGAGTCTGGAATTGCACATTGTCTATCTGACATAGATGTGACTACTCCATACTATGAGTGTGAATTCATCCCGCCATCTGCAGAGATGGATACCGGTGATTCGGAGTACTTTGAGCTCAACTGCTTTGCAGGAGGAAGCTCTTCTACTCCGGATGATGCAGACTACGCTCCAATCGACGGCCTCCTGGGAACAACCAGCAACTCAAGTACAGACGGTACTACATTTGATGCCGGCGCTGACAGCGAAGGAGACCTTCAGGGCTATGCATTCTGGAATGATCCGGTCGATGACCCTGTTCTTGGTGCAGTTGCACTTGCTCCAATTATCATTGGAAACGGCAGCGGCAATGACACCAATGATACGAGTGATGATGATCCAGATGGTTCCAGCGAGTGGTGTACGATCGGCACAGGTCCACTGGATGTTTATCCAGGATTCTCAGGATGGGTTCCAATCGGATGCGGTCCTGCTGGAGATCAGCCATGCGAGAACGTAACCTGGTATGCAACTGGCGAAGCTACGGTGTCAGGGGGAACTGACAGCGGTACATCATATACTGCAACCGGAGATCCAGGGGATACCGGTACAATCCACGCATATCTCAACGGGGATCCCAGCATGAGCTGCTACCGTGGATTCACCATACAAGAACCCTATTGCTGGGAGTTCTCATAATTTTTTTTATTTTACTTTTTCTTCTAAAATTCGAATAGCCTCTTCAAGTGTTTCTTCATCCTGGTTAATGCAGATTCTAAAGAACTTATTGTATCCTCCGAACGCTGAGCCTGGTGCAACTGCAACTCCGCTATCAAGAGCTTCGAGCGCAAACTTCTCTGCATCAGAAATATTCTCATGCGTTGCAAAAACATAGATTCCAGCCTGGGGCGGAGCAAATCTGAATCCTGCTTCGCCAAGTGCCTTTGCCGCTGCCTTGCTCCTTGATTTCCACACTCTCATGTTCTCTTCAATCAGCTCTGCTTCATTTTCAAGGCATGCAATTCCTGCTTTTTGTATAAACGGAGGCACGCAGGTTATCGAGATCTGGTTGAACTTGAGCATCTTTTCAACCACTTCTTTTGGAGCAACAGTATATCCAAGCCTCCAGTTTGCGAGATTGAATTCCTTTGAAAATGACCGCACCCTTATTGCTCCCTCATAATCTGGCACTCTGTCAAATGCAAGTGCCTTGTATGCCTCATCGAGAATCACATATCCCTTTGAGTTTTTTATCGTGCTTTTGATTGTTTCTTCCTTGTAGAGCGTACTTGTCGGGTTTAGAGGATTGCAGATGATAGTGACGTCTGCATCATCAAGCTCCCCATACTCCCAGTTGTCATCCAATTTTGTCTTTATGTTATTCATCTTCAGTCCAAGATGTTTGCACAAAAGCCCGTATGCCGGCCATGTGGGTGATGGCGCATTTACTTTTTTTTCTGCGAGCACCTTCAGAAGTCCGTAGATCATGGATTTTGATCCTGGCCCGATTATGATGTTCTCAATTCCGCAGTTTTCCCTCTCTGCAATCTTTTCCTTGAGCTCCATCATTCCTGCTGAAGAAACATAGTTTGAATTTCTTTTTTTGATCTCTTCTATTGCTGCATATGTCGCACACTCCGGCGCTTCCAGATTGGTATCTCCGACATTCAGCCTGATGATCCTCTTTCCTTCCCTCTCGAGCCTCAGTGCTTTTTCAGCAAGTTCATAAAATCCCATAATCATCTCTCTGCTTTCATATTTTTCCGGAGATTGTCCAGGTATTTTTTCATCTCTTCCCTGTCTTTTCCCATTATTATGTGCTTCAGGTATTCCAGCCTTCCGGTTATCTTGTCAATCTGGGATACTGAATTTGGATTGAAGAGGATCTCTGTCAGAAGCTGGTCGTCCTCAGCTAGCAGCCCTGCTGCGATTTTCCTGTGCCTTGCAAATGTTGCTCCGGGAACTATAGTTCTCTCCATGCATCCTGCAAATACCAGCGATGAAACAAAAGGAGTTGTCAGCGAGTATGCCATCATCTGGTCATGCTCATCAAAAGTATATTCAAATATCCTCAGGCCAAGCGAGCTGAAGAACTTCATGAAAAATGTTGCTCCTTCCTGGTCCGAGCCCTTGATTATTATCGCGTTTTCCTCACGAAGGGAGTCCATATTGGCAAAAGTCGGCCCAAACATGGGATGCGTCGAGACATATCTGTGTCCGCAGTTTTCGTAATAATCCTTGATCTCTCCCTTGATTGAGGCAACATCGCACAAAATGCATTCTTCTGGAAGATGCTCTTCTATTTCCTTGAATGCGGCTATGGTATGCTGGAGGCTTACTGAATTGATCACCATCTGCGGACCAAAGCTGCCAAGCTCTGCAAGATTCTCCAACACCCTTGCATTTTCCACTTCCTTTGCCCTTGCAACATCGATGTCAAAGACCGCAATCTCATTTTCTTTTGAAAGCACTGCTGCAAGCCATGCTCCCATCTTCCCTGCTCCAACTATTGCTATCCTCATCATTCTGCCTCTTTGTAGCAGCCTAAAAACTTGTATGTGGCCGTATGCTGCTGCACTTCCTCAAGCGCTTTCTTTACTTTTGAATCTTCACTGGATCCCTGGAAGTCCAGCAAAAATGCATAATTTCCAGGATCATCAACAAGAGGCCTTGATTCGATTCTGGTCAGGTTGATGCCTGCTTCAGAGAATCTCTTTAGCACATTGAAGAGCGCTCCTGCCTTGTGCGCAGTGGAAAATACGATAGAGCATTTGTTACCCTTTTCTTTTGAAGGCTCTTTTGATATGACCAGGAACCTTGTTGTATTGGTCTTGCAATCCTCTATGTTCTCCTTTATTATCTCCAGATTGTAAATCTCCGCACAAAGTCTGCTTGCTATTGCTGCAGTTGCTGCCGGCTTGTCCTTTGCAACAGTCATTGCAGAGCCTGCAGTATCGTAATGCTCACGTGCTTCCAGCTTGTTTCTTGATATGAATCCCCTGCACTGCGAGAGGGCTTGCGGATGTGAGATGGTTACTTTAAGATCCCTGTATTCTGTTCCTGGGTATGCAAGAAGGCAGTGGTGGATCGGCACTTTTATCTCTCCAATCACATGGAGGTCGGTTTTTGTTAGAAGGTCATTTACCGGGGATACGAGTCCTGCGAGGGAGTTTTCAACAGGCACAATCCCAAGATCCAACTCTCCGCTTTCTACTGCTTCAAATACATCTGAGAATGCTTTGTGGGGAATCGGCACTGCATTTTTGTCATAGCTTCTCACTGCAATCTCGCTATATGCCCCATGCTCTCCCTGGAAGCCTATCAGCTTCAGCTTTTTCTTCTGGAGTTCTTTTGATTCACTTATGATCTTTTGGTAGAGCTCCTCTGTAAATTCCTTACTCAGGATCCCGCCTGAAAATTTCTGGATTTTCTCAAGCACCTCTTCCTCTCTTTTTGAGTCTTCTGTTTCCTTTTTGAAGTTTTTCGTCATAAGAGTTGTCTCCATCCTCTTATTCAGAAGTTTAATCAGCTCAGCATCAATTCCGTCTATTTCCCTTCTCAATTTTTCAAGTCTCATATATTTCACCTCGAATTTTCTCTAATCATCATATCTGCCATTACAATTGCAGCAGCAGCCTCAACTACAACAGGTACCCGAAGCGCAATGCATGCATCATGCCTTCCACCGGTGCTAATTTTTTTCACCTTTCCGCTCTTGAGATCTATTGTCCTCAATGGTTTTTTTATGCTGGCAGTCGGCCTTATCGCAACCCTGAATACGATTTCGTTTCCATTTGTGATTCCGCCGTTTATTCCGCCGGAATTATTGGTATCTGTTTTCCCGCTCTTATCGATTATCTCGTCATTGAAAACACTTCCTCTCATCTTTGTTCCGCCAAAGCCTGCTCCGAATTCGATTGCCTTGACTCCTGGGATGGAAAACATTGCATGCGAGAGTGCAGATTCAACTGAATCAAAGAACGGCTCTCCAAGTCCTACCGGAACATTGCTTATCCTGCACTCTACAATTCCGCCTACTGAATCTCCCTCCTCCGCTGCTTTCTCTACTTCTTTTTCAATGTCCTTTGATCCGGAAACTTCGATCAGCGTGGCGTTTACTTTCATCTTTCCAATGATCTTTTTTGCAATCACTCCTGCTGCAACATAAGGGGCAGTGAGCCTGCCTGAAAAGTGTCCTCCGCCCCTGTAGTCATTGAGGCCATTGCTCTTCTGGGATGCTACAAAATCCGCATGGCCTGGCCTTGGGCTGTCCCTGATATGTGAATAGTCCTTGGATCTCACATCCTTGTTCTCAAATGCTATGCAAATTGGCGCTCCTGTTGCCACCCCGCCAAACAAGCCGCTTTTGATAATCGGAACATCCGGCTCCTTTCTTAAGGTTGTTCCAGGCGCGCCGCTTTTTCTCCGGTCAAGATCTTTCTTGAAATCCTCTTCAGATATCTTCTCTCCGCTTGGGCAACCGTCAACAACTACTCCAACTTCCCTGCCGTGGGATTCTCCGTAAATACTCACTCTGAACATCCTTCCCAAAATATTCATCTTCTCACCATAATCTCTTCCAAATCCCCAAAGAATCCTGGATATGATTTGGATATGCACTCTTCATCCTCAATCTCTACCTTGCCTTTGCATGCCAGCGCTGCAATTGCGCCTGCCATTGCAATCCTGTGATCATTGTGCGATTTGATCCTGCCTCCATCAAGCTGCACTCCCTCTATTATCATTTGATTTGCCTCAACTTTAATATTTGCTCCAAGCGCTGAGAGTTCTTCCACCAGGGCAGAGGCCCTGTCGCTTTCCTTGTGCCTGAGCCTTTCTGCTCCGCTGATTATGCTCTTTCCCCTGCAGTTGCATGCAAGCACTGCAAGCGGAGGAAAGAGGTCTGGACAATCTGCTGCATCAAATTCAAATGCAATAAGTTCATTCTTCTCAACAATTGCAGAATCCTGGTTTTCGCGGACTGTTGCTCCTGCTTTTTTCAAAGCCTTTAATATCGCTATATCTGCCTGTGAGGACCTCATGTTCAGTCCGCCTACTCTCGCTTCTCCTGCAATTGCGCCTGCAACAAGCAGAAATGCTGCTGCCGACCAGTCTCCTTCAACATCATATCTCCTTGACCTGTACCTCTGCTTTCCTCTGATTTCAATTCTTTCAAAATTGTTCTCTGCCTTGATCTTTATTCCAAAATCTGCCAAAAGGTCCATTGTCATCTTAACATAAGGCCTGCTCCTCAGATTCTTCACAGTGAGCTTTGAATCCTCGCTGCAAAGGGGAAGCGCCATCAAAAGTCCGCTTATGTGCTGGGAGCTTTTTGATCCATCGACCTCCATATCCCCGCCAACCATCGGGCCTTTTATCTTCAGCGGCAGCTTTCCATCGTTTGTAGTGCACATTACCCCTGCTTCAAAGAGCGCATCTTCAATCATGTCCATTGGCCTGCTTTCCAGTGACCCTTGTCCTGTTACTGTTATCTCATTATCGTAGAGTCCTGCTATTATGGAAATGATCCGAAGGCATGTTCCTGATTCTCCGCAATCAAGTATGTCCTCAAGAGGCATCCCACCTCCATGGACAGTCACCTTCTTCTCATCATACTCAACTTTTGCTCCAAGGGATCCGATTACTGCAATGGTGGCCTCGCAGTCGCTGCAAAAGCTCGGATTGGCAATTACTGTTTCATCTTCTGCAAGCATCGCTGCGATAAGAGCTCTTTGCATCATGCTCTTTGAAGGCGGTGCAATTACCCTTCCGCTAATTTTTGAAGGTTTTATTGATTTCATATAGTATCCTCTCTGATATTTCCCGAGGGCTCTTGTCATCAGTATTAATCATAAGGTCTGATGCCTCTGCATAATGGCATTTTCTTTTTGCAAGCAGCTTTTCAATAACCCCCTCCGGATTGTCTACTTCAAGCAGCGGGCGGGACCCGTCCCTTGGCACTCTCTCTAGGATTGTTTTCGGGCTTGCCCATAGCCAGACTACAAGTGAGTTGTCCTTGAGCAGTTTCCTGTTCTCCCTTCTCATTATCAGGCCTCCGCCGCAATTGACAATTATGTCCTTCTTATTACTTATACCAGACAAAACCCTGCTCTCGAGGATGCGAAATTCATCCTCTCCATCCTCTTCAAAAATCTCCCTGATTGTTTTGCCTGCTGTTTTTTCTATCTCCTTGTCAATATCAAAAATTACCTGCCCTGTAATATCTGAGATTTGCCTAGCTATTGTATCCTTTCCGCTTCCCATGAATCCAACAAGGGAAATATTTCCCTGGCCCTGGCTCAGCTGCGCGTTTTGTACTGCATTCCTCATCACATCTTCAGGCGCTTTTTTTCCTGTGAACAGTTCAAATGCAAGAAGCCCCTGGTAAACCAGCCAGTCTCCTGCATCAATGATGGTGCATCCTATCTCACTTCCGTCTGCTGCAAGAGCCGATTCAGTAGAATAATAAGCATCAAAAATTGTCATCTCAGGCTTAAGCAGATTCTTTGGAACAACCCTCTCTCCTGTGCTAAGGCATCCTATGATTATGTCGCATCCATCAAGCGCTTTTTTCAGATCATTTTGATCCAGTGACGAGTATGAAATGCCAAATTCCAGAGCAAGTTTTCTTGCCTTTTCAACTGTCCTGTTTGCAACAGTGACATTTGCACCATGCTCAAGCATTGCAACTATTGCTGCCCTAGAGGCTCCTCCTGCCCCAAGCACAACTGCTTTCTTTCCCTTGATCTCAATCCCTTTTGCAATGATTGATTGTGCAACACCATGTGGGTCTGTATTGTAGCCTGTTGTTTTCCCAGGCGCTATCACTACTGTGTTTACTGCCTTGATCTTCTCTGCAACCTGGTCCACCTCATCGACATGATCAATTATGTTCTTGAATGGGGAAGTGACACTCAGCCCGCTAATCCCTGCTGATCTTGCTGTTTCAATAGCCTCTTTCGGACTTCCAACTGCCAGCCTGACATAATGGGCATGTATTTTCGCTTCCTTGATTGCAGCATTGTGCATTTGCGGGCTTTTGCTGTGGAGAACCGGCCTTCCGATCACTGCAAGCAATTCCTCATTCATTTTCCAGCCCTCCTATTATCTTTTCCATCTCATTTCTGCTCAGCTGCCCTTCTGCAGTCTCCATTCCAGCGCCAGCTGATGCGAATGTGAACTGGCTTCCAAGAAGAGGCCCTGCAATCCTGGTTATCCTCCCAAGCCTTCCCATTCCAATGACTACCATCTTCTTCTGAGACTCAAGAAGGCCAAGAAGCCTTGCATTGTCGCTTCTTGAATTTACCTTGCATGCAATCTTTGCAATATCTGCTCCTGCACCAAAGCATTGCTCTGCTATCCTCTCAAGCTCTTCTTTTGATGGCGTTTTTTCGTAATTATGATAAGAAACAATAACCTCGCAGTTCCCTTCCCTTGCCTTTGCAATTATGTTTTTCCTGTATTGTTCTTCTGATTCAAGTTCGATGTCAACCATTGAGGCTCCGGATTCTATTGCAAGGAGCAATGCCCTCTCCCTTAGCTTCTTCTCATCTCCTTCTCTATAAGTTGCAATGAGCTTTTTTGGAACTGAAAAAAGCTGCATAATCTCCTCTTCGCTCAGATTTGCCTTGTCCAGCCTTATTTCTGCAAATTCTGCTGATTCCAGAGCCTTCATGCATTTTTCCATCCCTTCTTCTCCAATGCTAATACATATCATTGATGACCTCCTCCATCTCATCCAGGGAAACTTCGACAATCTTTGCACTTCCTATTCCACAGATAAGGGGCATCTTCAGAACCCCGTCCCTTCTTTTCTTGTCTCTGCGAATTGCATCAACAACTTCCTTTGCATCCATCTCTGCCTTGGTTGGAAGCCCTATTTTTTCAAGCAGACTCTCAAGCCTTGAGAGGTCTTTTTCATCTAGCAGCCCTCTCTGGACTGCAATTTTTCCCTCGGCAACCATGCCAACTGCCACTGCCTTGCCATGCGCAATCTTCAGGATTTTTTCCACTGCATGGCCTATCGTATGGCCAAAATTAAGCTTCATCCTCTCTCCATGCTCAAGCTCATCTGCAATAACCACATTGACCTTTACTGCAGCAGACTTTGGAACAATTTTCTTCAGACTAGAAGCTGAAAACAGGTCCTGGCAGCTCTCAAGCTCTTCAAATGCCTTTTCATCTGCAATTGAGGCGTGTTTTACTACCTCTGCATATCCGCATCTAATCTCTTCCTGTCCAAGCGTTTCAAGAAGGGCAGTATCAACCAGAACAGCCTCCGGCTGCCTGAAGGTTCCGATGATGTTCTTGTAGCCCCTGAAATTTACGCCGTTCTTTCCTCCGATTCCTGCATCTACCTGGGCAAGAAGAGTTGTCGGGACAAGGATCAGCTTCATTCCCCTGCAATATGTTGTTGCAACAAAACCTGCAATATCACAGACAATGCCTCCTCCGATTCCGATTACTACTGACGCCCGGTCGAGCTCCAGCTCAAGCATCTTCTCATAGATCTGCTCAAGGGTCTCAAGGGTTTTTATCTCCTCGCCCTGGCCAATCTCCACTATGGGAGCCTTTGGGAATTTGCTCTCATGGTATTTTCGCACATTGGAATCTGTGATGATTATTGCTCTCTTTTCACCTATCATCTCTTCCAAATCAGAGATTGGCTTGTCAAGAAGCACTTCACAGGATCCAATATTCATCTTCATCTGAGTCCCTCGCTTTTCATCATCTTCTCAAGTTTCCTCACCTTCACCATCAGGTCAGTGAACATAGGCGGAGTCATTGCCTGATCCTTGTCGCTGAGTGCTTCTGCAGGATTTCTGTGCACCTCGACTATCATTCCGTCTGCTCCTGCTGCAATTGATGCAAGGCTCATTGACGGAATCAGGCTGAGTTTTCCGGTTGCATGCGTCGGATCAGTAATAACCGGAAGGTGGGTGAGCTCCTTTACTGCCGGAACTGCACTGATATCAAGGGTGTTTCTGGTGTATTTCTCAAAAGTCCTGATCCCTCGCTCGCAGAGTATGACATCCGGGTTTCCCTCATTCAGGATATACTCTGCGCAATTCAGCCATTCCTCGATAGTAGAGTGCATGCCCCGCTTGAGAAGCACTGCCTTGTTTGACTTTCCAACCTCGCGAAGCAGGGAGAAGTTCTGCATGTTTCTTGCTCCTATCTGGAGCACGTCTGCATATTCGCATACCCATGAGACATCCCTTGGGTCTATGACCTCAGTTACAATGGGCAGTCCGGTCTCCTCTCTTGCCTTGTCAAGTATCTTGAGCCCTTGGAGCCCAAGTCCCTGGAAAGCATATGGTGAAGTTCTTGGCTTGAATGCTCCTCCACGGAGCATGTCTGCCCCAGCTGCCTTTACTGCATGTGCGGTCTCAAGTGTCTGATCCTCGCTCTCGACCCCGCAAGGTCCGGCAATTACTGTAAAACCTGAGCCGACTTTGACGTTTCCAACCCGAACGGTTGTCCTCCTGCTGCCAGAGATGGCAGCTAATTTTAAATTCTTCATCCATAACACCTTTCCATTAATATTACTAATATGTTCTGCATCAGAAAAACCCCAACAAGAAGAAAAAAGCTTTGCGGTTTTTCTAATAATCAAAGCTAAAGCTGTAGAAGCAAAAGAAATAGGTCCAGTTGTCTGCTTCAACAGTATTGATCATTATTACCACTTTTTTCTACAATAAATTACCACATAAATATTTTTAAACCCGTGTCACTCTTTTCATTTTTTCCGCCACACTGCTGCAGAATCCTGCAACCTCGTCAGTATTGTTCCTGCCAGCATATAGCCCTGCTATTTTGCTTCCTATGATCACTCCATCTGCACCTTCCTTTACATATTGTGATGCCTGAGCCTCATTGGAAATCCCAAAACCAATTACAACCGGCAGGTCTGTTATTTTCTTTGCCCTTCTGATAAGTTCAATTGCATCTTCTGAAACCTCGTCCCGCGCACCTGTTATGCCAAGAACCGATACTGCATACAAGAATCCCTTCGCGTCTTTGGCAATCCTCTCCAGTCTCTTGTCTGAACAGTTTGGCGTGATAAACTGCACCAAGACCCTGTCATTATCATCGCATGCGCTTCTCATCTCTCCTGATTCTTCTATAGGCAGGTCTGGTATGATAAATCCGTCTGCTCCTGCTTCCTTTGCCAGTTTAGTGAAATCCGCAACTCCGTTTGAAAATACAATATTGTAATATGTCATGATGAAGATCGGAATTTCTATCCCTTCTTCCCTAAGTTCCCTTAGAACTTCAATTGCTTTTTTTGGAGTCATCCCTCCTTCCAGTGCCCTTTCTGCTGCATCCTGCAGCGTCTTTCCGTCTGCCATTGGATCTGAAAACGGCACGCCAAGCTCTATTGCATCCGCACCATTTGCAACCATCTCCCTGATCAGTTTTTTTGTGAACTTTGCATCAGGGTCTCCGCAGCAGACATATGGCATCAATGCGGGTTTTTTCAGTTCTCTCATCTTAACAGCTCCTTTACCTGCGGCGCGTCTTTATCTCCTCTTCCAGAGAGGTTGACAATGATTGTTTTGTCTTCTGATTTTTCCATTTTCATCACATACCCGACTGCATGCGCGCTCTCAAGAGCAGGACTTATCCCCTCATACTGTGAAAGTGCTTTGAATGCAGCAAGCGCTTCCTGGTCATTAACAGAAACATATTCTGCCCTCTCCATTTCCTTGAGATTTGAGTGTTCTGGTCCCACCCCGGCATAGTCAAGGCCTGCTGAAACAGAGTATGTATTTTGTATCTGCCCATCTTTGTCCTGAAGGAAGTAGCTTTTCATCCCATGGAGGACTCCTTCCCTTGCCTTTCCGGTCAGCCTCTCTGCATGCCGCACTCCATCTCCTCCTGCTTCCACTCCGATCATCCCGACCGCATCATCCAGAAATGCAGAAAACAGGCCAATGGCATTGCTGCCTCCACCTACACATGCAACAAGGCAATCAGGAAGCTCTCCTTCCTTTTCAAGAATCTGTTTTTTTGCCTCGGCTCCGATTACTGACTGGAAATCGCGAACTATTGTCGGATATGGATGCGGTCCAAGCGCAGAGCCTATGAGGTAATGCGTGTCCCTGAAGTTTGCAGTATAGTCCCGAAGCGCCTCATTGATCGCATCTTTCAGTGTTCTTGATCCGCTCTCAACAATGTTTACCCTGGTTCCAAGAAGATTCATCTTGAATACATTGAGCTCCTGCCTCTTTGCATCGATGCTGCCCATATATATCTCGCACTCAAGTCCCAGGAGCGCGGCTGCTGTTGCAGTTGCAACACCATGCTGTCCTGCGCCGGTCTCTGCAATTATCCTTTTCTTTCCCATTTTTTTTGCAAGCAGACACTGGCCTATTGCATTGTTGATCTTATGCGCTCCAGTATGGAGAAGATCCTCTCTCTTGAGGTATATCTTCCCTACTCCGAGCTTTTTGCTCAGTCTCTTTGCCAGGTACAGTGGCGTTGGTCTTCCGCAGTAGTCTGCAAGCAGGCTGCCAAGATTTTCCTGGAAGTTTCTGTCATCTTTGATCCTGCAGTATTCATCTTCAAGATGAGTCAGTGCAGGAACTAGTGTCTCTGGAACAAACTGCCCTCCGTATCTTCCAAAATACCTTTTCATAATGCTGCACCTTTCAGTTCCCTGATCTTGGATTTCAGATCATCTGCCTTCCATATGGCAGTCCCAACCAAAGCTCCCTGCGCTCTGCTATCCATCACAAATCTGATGTCTTCTGCAGTCTTTATCCCGCTCTCGCTGATCAGGGGCCTGTCTATTTCTCCGACTGCAGACATGATCTGCCTGGTGCGGGCAATATCAACTTTCAGTGTTGTAAGCTCCCGGTTGTTTATTCCAACTATGTCTGCTTTTGTACTCAATGCCCGCCTCATCTCAAGCTCATCATAGCTCTCAAGCAGAACCTCCAGGCCTTCCTGATGTGCCTTGTCAATCAGCTTATCAAGATCTACTCCAAGCCTGTTTGCAACCTTTACAATCAGCAAAATGCAGTCAGCGCCTGCATCTCTTGCTGCTTCTATCTGCTCAAAAGTAAATACAAAGTCCTCGAAGAGCACCGGAAGGCCTGCTCTTTTTGCTATTCTGATATTTGAAAGATCTCCCTTGAATATTTTTGGCTCAACTACAACTGAAATAGCATCTGATCCGCACTCTGCAAATGAAAGGGCAGTGTTCTCAACATCTATGTTCCGAAATTCATATTCACCTGCAGGAGAGGCATGTTTTATCTCAGTGATCAGTGTGAAATCTCGTGATCCTATTTTTTCCCGAAGTGAAATGCGCTCTACTTCTGCCCTTTGTACGTTCCTGTAGTATCCCTCATCAATACTCACCTTCGCATTCTCGATAAATTTATCCAGTATGTCCATATGATCATCTCCCAAATCCCCTTATCTGCCCAAGCTTTTCCATAGCTGAATTGTCATCTATTGCATTCTTTGCAATTTCGATTCCTTCTGCAATTGTGCTAGAGCTTCCTCCAACATAGATTGCTGCTCCTGCATTGAGGATGCAGACATCCCTTGCAGCTCCCTTCTCCCCATTTAGTATTTTCAGTGCAAAGCGCGCACTTTCATCTGCACTCTTCACAGTCGGAACCTGCTTTTTTTCAATATTGAATTGTGCTGCATCTATCTCATAATTTTCAATTTTTCCATTCTTCAGCTCTGAGACCTTGCTGGTTCCAAGCCCAAGCTCGTCCATACCCTCGCTATGCACAACAAGAGCGTTTTTTGTCCCAAGATTTTTGAGTACAACAGCAAACTTTTCAGTAAGGCCCGGATCATAGACTCCGATGAGCTGGTTTGGGGCGCCGGCAGGATTGGTAAGAGGCCCAAGCATATTGAATATTGAGCGCACCCCAAGCTCTCTTCGAACTGGCATGATGTTTTTCATCGACGGATGGAAGAGCGGAGCAAACATGAATCCTATTCCGAGCTTTTCAATTGAAAGCTTTACTTTCCCAGGCTCAAGTATCGGAACTCCAAGCTTTTCCAGAACATCAAATGATCCGCTTTTGCTTGAGACCGACCTGTTTCCGTGCTTTGCAATCGGAACTCCTGCGCCTGCTGCAATTATTGCGCTGATCGTTGATATGTTTATTGTCCTGCTCGAGTCTCCTCCGGTCCCGCACGTATCGACCAGGTTGCGGACATCAGGATCAATGGAAACTGCGCACCTTCGCATTTCTTTTGCAAATCCGGCAATCTCATCCTCAGTCTCTCCCTTCATCCTAAGTGCAACAAGCAGCGCGCCGGCCTTTGCCGGACTGATTTTTTGATTGATCAGTGAGACTAACATCTCTCTTGTTTCATTCTCGTCAAGGTCTTTTTTTGCAATCAGCTTATCGAGCAGTTCCATGATCAGCACCTGGTGAAATTTTCGAGTATTTTCTTCCCATTCTCTGTCATTATGCTCTCAGGATGGAACTGCACTCCGAAAACCGGAAGCTCCTTGTGTGCTACTCCCATTATGACATTGTCTCCTTTGCTTCTTGCATTAACCTCAAGGCACTTTGGCACTCTCTCTCCAATAAGGGAATGATATCTCATGGCCTGAAGCGGACTTTCAACATTCCTGAATATTCCAGCTCCATTGTGCTCTATCATGCTTGTTTTCCCATGCATTGGCTTCCCGCTTTTTCTGATTACCCCTCCATAGTGCATTATGATTCCCTGGTGCCCAAGGCAGACTCCCAGAATAGGCACTCCAATATTGCCCTCAAGAATCTCTCTGCACACTCCAAAATCCCTTTTATTTCCAGGATGTCCTGGCCCTGGGGACAAAACAATCCTCTCTGGCCCAAGTTTTTTTATCTCCTCAAGATCAATCTTGTCGTTCCTGTGGACTGCCACTTCCTCTCCAAGATCGCCGAAGTACTGGTAGAGGTTGTAGGTGAAAGAATCGTAATTGTCAATGATAAGTATCATGAGTGCACCCCCAGAGCGTTCATGATCGCTCTCATCTTGTTTTCAGTTTCCCTGAACTCTTTTTCAGGGACTGAGTCATAAACTATTCCTGCTCCTGCCTGCACATATGCATTTTGCCTGTGTGCAAAAAGAGTTCTTATTGCAATTGCAAAATCACAGTTGCCATTGAATGAGAAATATCCGACAGCGCCTCCATAAGGCCCTCTTCTTCCAACTTCAAGCTCCTCAATAATCTCCATTGCCCGGACCTTTGGCGCTCCGCTCAGCGTTCCTGCCGGAAACAGTGCATTAAATGCATCAAAACAGTCCTTTCCTTCCTTCAGATTTCCGCTGATGAGAGATCCAAGATGCTGGACATGGCTGTACTTGTGCACCTTCATAAGATCAGCTACCTTCACAGAATTGAATTTGCAAACCTTTCCAATGTCATTTCTGGTCAGGTCAACGAGCATGAGGTGCTCTGCCTTCTCCTTTTCATCATTTTTCAGCTTTTCTTCCAGAACTTTGTCTTCTTCTGGAGTGCTTCCCCTTGGCATGGTTCCGGCAAGCGTAGCTGAGCTTTCAACTGCCCTTCCTTCAACCCGGACAAGGTTCTCAGGGCTTGCGCCAATTATTTTCCTATCCCCAAAGTTAAGGTAGTACATGTAAGGGGAGGGATTTGTCTGCTTGAGTATATTGTAAAACCGAAGAAGGTCTCCCTCATAGGGAAACTCATACCTTCGCGAGAGAACTACCTGGAATACCTCTCCATTTGAGATTCTCTCCTTGGCAGAGATGACGGCCTTTTTGTATTCTGACTCGTCCATGTTTGTTTTTGGCGCGCCGGTATCAAAAGGCCCGAGAAAAACTTCCTCCTTTGCAAGATCGAGGATTTCCTCTGACCTGTCTTTTCCATGCGATATGTACTTTACGCTCCGGTCTCTGTGATCATATACTATGCAGTCATCGAATATCCCAAATTCAAAGTCAGGAAATCTTGAGCCGTTCTTATCCTTTTGCTCTATATCCTCGATTCTGTGTACATAGTCATGGGAAAAATAACCCACTGCCCCGCCTACAAAGCCTTCCATCTCAAGCTCCCGCTTTGGAATGCTCTCTGCAAGCCTTCTTATGGGATCTTCGCATTCTTGCTCTATACCACCTACTCTTACTCTTTTTCCATCTGCAGATATCCTTTTGACCGGGTCAAAGCCTATGAATGAGAACCTGGCAAGCTTCTCATCCCCTTCCATGGATTCGAGCAGGAACGAATGACTGTATTTCCTGTTTATCAGAGAGTACATCTGATATGGATTCAGATTTAGTTTTAGCTTTTTTGTAATCATAATGCCACCTGTTATTTTTAGCATTAATGATATATTTAAAGCTTTTCTGTACAAATATGTACATTATGTACCCAATTCTTGAAGATGCATTCCTTCGATATCCTATGCGCAGCAAAGTAGCAGACCTTTTGCTCCGCCAGGGTATGCGCGTTGATAAGGCAGGCTTTATCTATTCCGGTGATGTTGAGGTCAGCCCTGTGAAAATTGCAAGGGCCCTCAAGATTGACCGCAGGGTGGTTCTTGAAACAGCACAGATGATAGCAGAAGTCCCTGAGCTTTTCAGTATTTTCGAGTCGCTTGCTCCAACCTCATATATCCGGGGAGTTGCAAAAAGCCTTGGATTCGAGGTCCTGGAGATTGAGGCAGAGCCTCATGCAATAGGAATAGTGAGCGCAGTTACAACCATAATCTCTGATGCTAATATCAGCATCAGGCAGATTGTGAGCGATGATCCTGATATCTACCCAAATCCAAAGCTTACTATAATAATAGAAAAAAGGCTGCCTGGGCCTGCGCTTTTGAAATTACGGGAGCTTCCCCAGATCAAGCGCCTTTCAATAGAGTGAGTCTCATACTGAATATTCCTCAAGCAGCTTTGGAATAATCACTTCGTAGTCATTCTCAAGGTGCTCCTTCAGGTCAGGCTTGTCACCATGCATCAGGAATACCTTCTCAAGTCCCTTGAATGATTTGACAAACTGCAAAAGCTCGTTAAAATCAGCATGGCCTGAGAGCTTCACGCTCTCAACTCTTAATTTGAGCTCTATCTCCTTATCTCCAATCCTGATCTTTTTCTCTCCTTCAAGAACTTTGCGCCCTGGAGTTCCCTCTGCTTGGTATCCTACAAAAATAATCGTGTTTCTTGGATTTCCTGCCAGCTTCTCAAGATAAAACAATACTGGCCCGCCAGTGAGCATTCCAGAAGTCGTGACAATTATTGAAGGCTCTTTCAGTACATCTTCCCTTGTTTTTGATCTTGACCTGTTGAAATTAGGGCTTTTGAAAGGGTCATCCTCGCTCATAAGTATCCTTTTCTTGATATCATCATTCGCGTATATGGCATTATGGCGGTAGATCTTCATCGCCTTTCCAATCATGCCTTCAATGAATATCTTTGTTGGCCGAAGTGCGCCTGATCTCATATAGTCATCAAGTGCAAGAAGCACTTCCTGAGCCCTTCCAACTGCAAAGCTTGGTATTATCACATGGCCTCCCTTGTCAAGAGTCTCATTGATTACCTTGATCATCCTCTGGTAGCTTTCCTTATGGCCTGGTAGGACATCGTCCTTAGAGCCATATGTGCTCTCCACAATAAGTGTTTTTGCGCTCAGGTTTTTTTCACAGCTGTCAAGAACCCTTGTTTTTCTCATGCAGATGTCTCCGCTGAAAACAAGCCTTCCCTCCGGCCTTTCCACTGCCGTTATCGCACTTCCCATTATGTGTCCTGCCTGGTAAAACCTGGTCTTGAATCCGGCATTGAACTCCTCATCATACTCCGTGATGCGTGCATCACGAAGGACATTGTTGACATCCCTGGAGGTGAAGCCTGCTTTTTCCTTTGTTCCTTTTATCCTGCAATAATCAGAGAGTAAAATTCCCATCAGATCGCGTGTTGGCTTTGTCGCGAATATCTTCGGCTTGAACCTTTTCGAATAAACATGCGGAAGGTATCCGCAATGGTCCAAATGCGCGTGTGAAATAGTAATATTCTGAACTCTCCTTAGGGTATCATCATCAATCTTCGGATATTCGGTTCTCTCACCGAGTTTTATCCCGCAATCAAGCATAAGATTCCTGTTTTCTTCCTCGAGCAATATGCTCACCCGGCCCACTTCACGTGCGCCTCCAAAAAATTTAATTTTCATATCATTCCCAATTTAATTTTAGCTTTTTCACTCATTCTCTCTGGCGACCAAAGAGGCTCGAACACAACGTTCACCTCGATGTCCAGATCTTCGAATTCGTCTAATTTTTCCTGCACTTCCCGCAGTATCTCATTGATCAATGGACATGCGGGAGTGGTAAATGTCATTTTGATAAATACTTTTTTCTTTTTGATTTCAATATCGTAAATAAGACCCATGTCTACTATGTTTATGCCGAGCTCTGGGTCAAGCACCTCGGAGAGTTTTTCTAATATCTGATCTTTTGTAACCATGTTCCATCTACCCATAGAAACCTTTAATTAATTTCGAGGGGTTTACCATATTGATTGTTATGAAAGAAATCGTAGTAATGGCAAAAAATGATGTTGGAGCCCTGGCAGCAGTCTCAGAAGCTCTTGGTTCTACCGGTGTAAATATCGAGGCAATCTCAGCATATGGTACGTCTGGAAAAGCTGTCTTCAGGATAATCACCGGAGATGTCATGACTACTCTCAAGGCTTTGTCAAGGCTTTCTGACATTGAAGTTGAACAAGCCGATACTATTATTTTCAAAATGATCAATCGTCCTGGTGAACTTGCAAAGATAACGCGCAAACTTGCCAATCGCGGCGTTGATCTTGAAAGTCTCTATATCGTTAGTCGAAAACAAGATTTTACTGAAGTAGCAATACGTCCTGTAGAAAAAGATATAGAAAAAACAAAGGAAGTATTAGGAATCAAATCCTAATTACTCTGCTGTGCTTACAACTTCGACTGAAATTCTACCATGGACAGTTCCTGCCTGGTGAACCTCAACTTCTACCTGCATGCTGTTGTCCGGGTCTTCGATTGCTGTAACCTGATAGATCTGGCAATCTACGCCGCTTGCAACTACTGTGCCTCCGCAGGTAACGGTTATGTCTGCACCGCTGCTTGATTCTCCGTTGTATGTAACTTCATATCCTCCGACTTCTACTGATTCTGCTACATCGAGTGTTACGCTGCTAACAGAATCCTCGGATGGATCACAAACTACAGTTCCGCTGTCAGTGTCTCCAGCATCGACATCTGGGCCGCTGTCGGTTTGTCCAGCATCAACTATTCCTGAGTCTGTACCGGAATCAGTATCTGTACCGCTGTCAGTATCACCGTCAGTGTCTGTATCAGCATCAAGATCTCCACCGTCAACTACGCCTCCGTCTTGCGGAAGAGGTGGTGGGTTTTCATCACTGCCACTGCATGCTTCTGCTGCAAGACCAAGAGTTGCGGTCACTGCTAAAGTTGCAACCAATCCTTTCATCTTGCTAAATGCAGTTCTTCTCTTTGGTGCACTTCCTTCTGCACCTTCTCTTCCTTCCTTCTTATCATCGCTCTTATCTTTGGTTTTTACTGGTTCTGACATTTTTTACATCACCCTCTCCATAATTGTTAATAATCTATTTTTGAGAGCAACTCTTTATAAATATTCCCTTCTTCACATATTTTCCCACAACTTCGCCAAAGTTGCTTCTTTAGACGAAATGTTTTTATGCTAACCTGCCTTTAGCTTGTGTATGGCTCCCAGAATAGTGATTCTTGACACTAATTTTCTTTTAGTGCCGTTTCAATTCAAAATCAATGTAATAAAGGAACTCGATTACCTCATAGAGGTGAGCCATAAGTTTGTCATATCCTCGCAGACAATCGCTGAGCTTGACAAACTTGGCAAGTCCAGAAGCAAAAACGGCATTGCAGCGCGTCTTGCAAAGAAAATTCTGGAATCAAACCCAATTGAAGTAATTAAAAATGATCAGCATGTAGATGATTGGATAGTCGAATATGCAAAAGAGCACAATGCAATTGTTGCAACCAATGATGCGCTTTTGCGGAAAAGACTGCGACCCTTTAAAATAAAGGTTGTCGTAGTTAAATCTCGATCAAGCCTGGGATTCATATGAGTGACGAAACTACCCTTGTATTGGGCTGTATTGGAGGATTTGTACTACTCTTCATACTGGCACTAATATTTGTTATACTCAGAAACAGGCCGTTTAACTACAGGAAAAAGAATTTTGAGAACAACACTACCCTGACTGTAGTTGCAAACAGGAATCTTCACAAGGTTACTGTGGAAGCCAAATTTCCAGGGGACAAAATCAAGTTTGAGAGAAAAAGGATAAGGAAAGGGCAGGCAGTGGAGTTTACCTATCCGCTTTCCAAGACTCCGGCAAAGCTGATCATTGAAGCAGATTCAGGAAAACCCAAGACTTTTGAAGTCTGAGCCTACCGAAATTCTTTATAGAATTGGCTACTTATGAAGTTCATGTTGCTTTTGTACCGTGGTGAGGAATTTGATCCAAACTTCTACTATCATTCAAAAGTGGACATTGACCATGCTTTTCTTCTTATCGGGGATAAGAAAATCCTTTTTGTTCCAAAGATGAACGAATCCCTTGCAAGGTCCCAGTTCAAAGGCAAAATTGTTGTTTACCAGGACCCCATACCCGAGCTCTCTAGGTATATTTACAGAAAAAAGGTTCAAATGGATTTTTCTTCCATTTCTGCTGCTCTCTTATCGCGTCTTGAAGTTATCTGCAATCCTGTTGACGTTTCTCTAAAGCTCCTTCGGCAGAGGGCAAAAAAAACTTCAGCTGAAGTTTCCGCAATCAAAAAAGCAGTGCACTTTACCCGCGAAATATTTGCCTCTCTTGATTTCAAAAACAAGACAGAACTTGATATTGAAAAGCAGCTCAGGATAATGACAGTTGAAATGGGCCTTGAGAGTGCGTTTGATCCTATTGTTGCAACAGACTCCTCAACATCGTTTCCCCACTACAGGGCCCGCAGGAAAAAAATCGGGAATCTCCTGATGGTTGATTATGGGGTCAGGTACAAGCATTACTGCTCTGATCTGACCAGATGCTTTATCCTTGACGGGGACAAAAAGAAAAAAGCGCAGTATGAAACTCTTCAGAATCTCTTCTACTCAATTATTGATGAAATTCCAAATCTTAAAACCGGCGGCGCTCTTGCAAATCTTTCTGAAAAGAAAATTGAGAAATCCGGGTTTCCAAGACTCATCCATTCTATCGGGCATGGCGTTGGCCTGGATGTCCACGAGCTTCCAAACCTCAGATCAAAATCAAGAGATCCTCTCTCTGGCACAGTTCTTGCAATCGAGCCTGCATTCTATCTGAAGAATTATGGGATGAGATTCGAAGAGACGCTTTTCTATGACGGAAAAAAAGTAAAAGTGCTGTAGTATTATCTACAGCAGCCTCTGCATCCTTTCTTTGTTTTGGACTTGCTCTTTGTCTTTGAGCTTTTTGCCTTGGATGTCTTTTTTGTAGCTTTTTTCTTTGTTGTTTTTTTTGTTCCAGTTGCCATAATCCTCACCATCTGCATATCTGCGATTAGAATTTATTTCTTTTCCTATACAGTTACGTAGTTATTCTTCTATGCAGGAGTAGCAAAGACCTTGAACGAGTTCACGTTATGAACGTCGTAACGTTCATGATGCCCCTCGAACGATTCGTCGTTCGATAGGGAGTTTTGCCACTCCAAACCTGGGGGTTTTCTTCAGGGCTGTCATCTTTACTTATGCAGGAGTAGCAAAGTCTGGTCAAATGCGCAGGACTTAAGTCCCACCTTTTTAGAAAAAAGGCGGTCCCAAAAACTTTCAGAAGAAATCCTGTGGCTTAGTGCCTTCGAAGGTTCAAATCCTTCCTCCTGCACTCCAAGCTGGCCTCAGGTCAGCAGCGATTTTGGGCAGTATTCTGCCCATTTTCGCACAAACTATTTTATAGTAGATTCCATGCCCATGATTCTATAGCTTAGATGACCATAAATAGGATAAAAGAGGGTGGTTTTTTTGATAAAGGGAAAATATCACCCTCTGAAAACTGCACGTTTTTTATATCTTTCCATATATCAGTATCTTTGGGAGGTAAATGATGGAATTACCCAAATATTCTTGGAAAGAATATCTAGAATTGATAGGAAAGATGGGCAAAGTAACAGCATGGAAGCCCGAGGGTAGCGTCAGCAATGCCAAGCACAAACTCGCATTTCTCATGGAGGTAGGACTTGTTACGGATGAACACAATGCATCAGCAATGGGACCGTTTAAAATCACTGAGACGATTTTTAAGCTCACTGAGACAGGAAAAAAATACTATCTCTTAAAATTTTGCACAAATCAGGAAGAAGAATCAAAAATGCTGATCAAGTCCCTTCTGAAAAACTATAAACCAGTAAAGATACTTATACAGGTATTGTGGGGTAGCCCACATGTAACTAAAGAGAATGTTAAAAACTTGTTATGCCACCATGCCCTCACCGTAGAAAAATTCAATATCGGAAGTTTCCTGATTCTTCTAAATTCCTTCGACATTTTGACTTATAGCAAGAAACAGAATAAGATAAGGATTCAAGAATCTCCTGAGGAACCCTCTAAGGCAGATG
>Ga0180431_10000529_pt1 | contig 55318 bp, 41 predicted proteins | sample SS_ome_11_FD_132459 | JGI IMG/M metagenome (GOLD analysis project Ga0180431, IMG submission 132459) | Hypersaline lake sediment archaeal communities from the Salton Sea, California, USA - SS_1_MS_1 metaG | ecosystem: Environmental > Aquatic > Non-marine Saline and Alkaline > Hypersaline >... | reverse complement strand
GGGAATATCTCACCAAAAAACCTGGTTTTTGGGCATTTTATCCCCACCGACGAACAAACCAACACCTTTTTTCAGGAAAGTCAAAGATACGTTCAAAAGTAACTACTCGGGCTATAGACCTCCGAGGTCTTTGGAAGCTGTTTCGCCCGTGGCTGTGCTTGTACAGGCCGTGGTTTCATCCGCACAGGTACTCTAGACCTCGGAGGTCTGGATCAGGCTGAGCAGTTACCGTTCAAAATACGATTACGAGGAGTTTGGAAATGGCAGACATTCTGCAAGGGATCGCATCTAATCTGTACGATGGGGATGATGGGACAGTCTCCGAGTTGGTCCAGAAGGCACTGAACCAGGAGATGGCTCCAGAGGAGATTCTGTCCGGCGGCCTGATCGCCGGCATGGACGAGGTGGGCAAGGACTTTAAGGCGGGTGATCTCTTCGTGCCCGAAGTGCTCATCGCGGCCCGGGCTATGCACGCGGGTATGACCGTTCTGCGACCACTGCTGGCGGAGAGCGATGTGCCCGGTGCAGGGAAATGTGTCATCGGAACCGTCAAGGGCGATCTGCACGACATCGGCAAGAACCTGGTCAAGATGATGTTGGAGGGCGCGGGCTTTGAGATGATTGATCTGGGGACTGACGTGGAGCCAGCGGACTTTGTGGCCGCCGTGCAAGAACACCAGCCCCAGTTGGTGGGGATGAGCGCCCTATTGACCACGACGATGGTTCAGATGAAGGCCACCCTCGAGGCGCTGGAAGAGGCGGGGATGCGCGGCTCGGTAAAGGTGATAGTCGGTGGAGCGCCAGTGACGAGCGCCTTTGCGGAAGAGATCGGGGCCGACGCCTACGCGCCCGATGCGGCGACGGCCGTGGATGTGTCCCGGGAATTGGCATGACTTGAACGGCCAGCTCGGGGCAGCGCCGGATCAAGGCCCTAGAGCACCTGGTGATGGACGCTTCCCCGTTTCGAGCGCAGCTATTTTGCATCAACTTGGATCACCCGAGAGGAGGGAAAGTGTAGGGAGAATGAAAATCTGGTTGGTCGTACACAGTTGTGTTTAGAAATTCAGACTTGGAGGATAAAAAAATGAGCGAAATTCTGGAACAAATCTCCACGGCCGTCATCGAAGGCGACCTGGAAGAGATCGTTGATCTGACCGAAGATGCTTTGGACGAGGACCTGAGCGCCCAGGAGATCCTGGACGGCGGCCTGATGGTCGGCATGGACTATGTCGGCGTCGAGTTCAAGGCCGGCAACATGTTCGTGCCTGAGGTGCTGCGTTCGGCCAGGACAATGCAGATGTCAATGAATATCATCAAGCCACTGCTGGCCGAGAGTGGCGGCAAGATGGCCGGCAAGGTGCTGTTGGGCACGGTAAAGGGCGACCTGCACGATATCGGCAAGAACCTGGTCGGTATGATGTGCGAGGGCGCTGGTTTTGAGGTCGAGGACATTGGCAAAGACGTCGCGCCGGAGGAGTTTGTCGAAGCGGTCAAGAAATTCGGGCCGGAAGTGGTGGGTATGTCGGCCTTGCTGACCACGACTATGCGGGCGATGGAACACACTGTCAAGGCCCTGGAAGAGGCCGGCCTGCGCGATAAGGTCAAGGTGATGATCGGCGGCGCGCCGGTGACGCAGGCGTTTGCCGACCAGATCGGCGCCGATGGCTACGCTTCGAACGCCGCTTCAGCAGCCGACTTGGCCAAGCAATTTGTTGGTGCCTAGAAACCGGGTTTTTGCGTAAGCGAAGCGACAAAAACGTGGTTTCTCCGAAGCAAGGAGGACTTTCTAAATGAGGACAAACTATCGAGTCAATTCAGGCGTGCGCTTTCGAATGCTCTCCGACGATCAGTTGGAAGAGTTGTTCGGGGGCGTGCTCCACGTACTAGAGTATACGGGCCTGGAAGTACATCACGCAGAAGCGCGGGATATTCTCAAAAAGGCCGGGGCCTGGGTAGATGGCAAGCGGGTGCGTATCCCATCGTATCTGGTGAAGAAATCGCTAGAGATGGCGCCGCGCAGCTTTACCATATTCGCCCGCGACGGCAATCCCGAACACGACATCCACATCGGCCCCGGCCGGGCGCACTTTGGACCTGGCCCCACCTGCCCCAACTTTATTGACATTGAGACGATGGAGCGCCGCCCCTACGTCAAGAGTGATTCGCCCACCGTGGCCAAAGTGGTGGACGCGCTGCCCAACATTGACTTTTGCGAGTCGCTGGGCACGGTCAACGACGTGCATCACGACCTAGGCGCGCTCTACGAGTTCGCCGGCATGTTCCCCAACACCAGCAAGCCCATCGTGGCCTGGTCATACGACCGCTTCGACTCGGCCGCCATCCACAAGATCGCCGTCACCGAAGCGGGCGGTCAGGAAGCGTTCGAGAGGCGTCCCAATTACGTCCACTACTGCGAGCCGCTGTCGCCGCTGGTCAGCACATTTGAGGCGCTGGACAAGCTCGTCTTTGCAGCCGAGAATCGGATACCCCTGATCTTTACCCCTTGCCCCATCGCCGGCGGCACTGCCCCGGTGACGGCCGCCGGCATCATCACCCAGGCGGCCGCCGAGTCGTGGATGGGACTGACTATCGCCCAGGCAATTCAGCCCGGCCTGCCTTTCTTTATGGGCGGCGTGCTCTCGGTGATGGATATGAACGCCATGATACTGGCCTACGGCGCGCCCGAACTGCCGCTGATGATGGCCGGTATCACCGATCTGGCCCACTATGCCGGTCTCCCCCTGTGGCAGACGGGCGGCTGCACCGACTCCAAGACGTTCGACGAGCAGGCGATCATCGAAGGCTCCATGTCGGTCTACTTTTCCGCCCTCACCGGTGGCGACCTGACCCACGACGTGGGGTACACCGAGAGCGCCATGACCGGCTCGGTCTTTCAACTGGCGGCTATGGACGAGGCCATCGGCTACTCGCGCCGCATCACCCGAGGCATCGAGGTCAACGACGACACGCTGGCGGTGGACGTGATCCGCAACGTAGGCCCCAACGGGCACTACCTGCGCGAGGAACACACGCGCCGCTACTATAAGAAAGAGTTCTGGTATCCCAAGCTGTTCGACCGGCGCAACTATGAGGAATGGGAGATGATGGGCAAGCATAGTTTCAAGGACAGGACCGTCGCCCGCGTGCAAGACATCCTGGCTGCCCATCGGCCCTCCGCCATCAAGCCGGAGACAGAGCAGGTCATCCAAGAGGTATTGGAAGAGGCCGAGAAGCGCGTCCAGACGGACGAATGGGTCAACCGGACGCAGGCTGATTGAATAGAGAAAGGGGAGGAAAAATCATGAGTAGGATTTACGAGCGGCTATCAACCGCCGTTTTGGAAGGAGATGCAGAAAAGACCCCCGGGCTGGTGCAAAAGGCGCTGGACAAGGAATTGGCCCCCAAGGATATTCTGGACAAAGGCCTGGTCGTCGGGATGAACGAAGTGGGCGTCCGCTTCAAGCGGGGCGACATGTTTGTGCCCGAGGTGCTAATGTCGGCCGACGCGATGCAGGCCGGGATGGAGATACTGCGCCCAGAGCTGGTCGCCAGCGGCGCCAAGCTCATCGGCAAGATCATGCTGGGCACCGTCAAGGGCGACCTGCACGACATCGGCAAGAATCTAGTGGGTATGATGTGCGAAGGCCAGGGCTTTGAGGTGATTGACATTGGCTTTGACGCCGAGCCGGAAAAGTTCATCGAGACTATCAAAGAGCATCAACCCGATATCGTCGGTATGTCGGCCATGTTGACGACCACGATGCGCGCCATGGGGCATACAATCAAGGCCATCGAAGAGGCCGGCCTGCGCGAGCGAACCAAGATCATAGTCGGCGGCGCGCCGGTGGACGCCGAGTTCGCCAAGCGCATCGGCGCCGACGGATACGGCTCCAACGCGCCATCTGGGGTAGACCTGGCCAAGCAACTCGTTGGTGCTGTATAGTGAGGGAGGGAAAGTATAATGCAAGTTAAAAAGACAAACTACCTAGTAAACGCTACGCCCACTTTCGAGGTGCTCACGGAGGAGGAAATCGAGGCCATCTACTATTCCGCCCTGACTGTGCTGTACGAGACGGGCGTCCGAGTGTACGATATGGAAGGAGTCGACCTCGCTCACTCCGGCGGCGCCATCGTGGAGGATAGGGACGAAAAGAGCGCGTTGGTCAAAATGCCGCCCTGGATGGTGGATAGGGCGCGGGCTACATTGCCCAAAAAAGTGGTGGTGACCGGCCCGGACCGCAAATATCGGATGGAGCTGTACAAGAATCAGATCTACTTTGGCGCCGGTTCCGACACCCCCTTCACCCTCGACCCCTACACCGGCGAGCGACGGCGCGCCACCTACCAGGACGTCAAGAACTTTGCCCGCCTGGCCGAGGCCATGCCCCACATGGACTTTCACATGTCGCTCGGCATCGTCCAGGACGTGGCAGTGGGAACCTACGACCGCTGGCAGTACCTGGCCATGCTCGAAGGAACCAACAAACCGATCAACATCACCGCCGTGGATATGGATGGCCTGAAGGATCAGTTCGAGATGGCCCTCATCCGGGTGGGCGGCAAAGAAGAGTGGAAGAAGGGGCCCATCTTTTCACTATACATCGAGCCGGTGTCTCCCTTGAGCCATTCGACAGAGGTGGTTCAAAAACTGCTGTTCGCCTCCGATAACGACATCCCCTTCGTCTACACCCCCTGCCCACTGGCCGGCGCGACTGCCCCCTGCACCCTGGCCGGTACTGCGGTGCAAGCTCTCACCGAGAGCCTGTTCGGCATCGTCCTTAGCCAGTTGCGCAAGCCGGGAGCTTCGCTCATCATCGGCGGGCTGATGTCGAACATGGATATGCAGACCACGGTCTATTGCTACGGCTCGCCGGAGATGGCGTTGCTCAGCGCGGCCTATACCCAGATCACCAAGTGGCTGGAAGTGCCCGAGTACGAGACGTGCGGCTGCTCCGACGCCAAGCTCTTTGACGAGCAGGCGGCCATGGCGTCCACCATCAACACCGCTACCGCCGCGCTCGTCGGCGGCAACATGATCCACGACGTGGGCTACCTCGAACAGGGCCTCACCAGCTCGATGGAGATGATGGTTGCCACGAACGAGATCATTGACCGCGTAAAGCGCATCCTGCGCGGTATCCCGGTCACCGACGAGACCAAAGCACTGAACGTGATGGATGATGTCGGCCCCGGCGGCCACTATCTGGAGCACGATCACACCTACGAGCGCTTCAAGACCGAGATCTGGCGTCCTGACCTCACCGACCGTTTGAACTGGGAAAACTGGGAGGCGGCCGGCAGCAAGAGCTATCGCGACCGGGTCCGCGAGCGCGTGATCGAGGTCATCGAAACCGAGACCGAGCCGCTCATGGACGAGGCCATGTACAAGGAATTGCGCCACATCTGCGAGCTGGCCGACGAACGTCACAAGGACGAAGAGCTGGACATGGAGATGTTTGTGTAGGAGAGTCAGAGCAGATCTCGTTAATGTCGGACTTGGTTTATCTGGAAGAGCTGGACATGGAGATGTTGGTGTAGGCGAGTCAGCGAACCAGCGACTTTTCGTCACGTCATTGCCGCATCGCTGACTCGTTTTATTGCTTATTCGCCAGGGGTGGTTCATTGAGCACAGAGGAGGGTTCTCCGCACAATCTGGTCTTGGGCATAGATACCGGCGGCACCTACACCGACGGTGTGTTGCTGGAATATCACTCGCGGCGGGTGCTGGCGACGCACAAGAGTTTGACCACCAAGCGAGACTTTGCCATCGGCATCGAGCGCGTCATCAAGGGCATCCAGATCGAGGACCCGTCGGCCATCAGGATGGTCTCTGTCTCGACCACCCTGGCGACCAATGCCATCGCCGAAGGGAAAAGCAAGCGAGTCGCGTTGCTGTTGATCGGCTATGACCCTGAGTTGATCTCGTCCTTCAAAATGGCAGGACAGTTCGCTACTCCGCACTATTACTACTTTGCCGGAGGGCATAATCTCTACGGTCAGGAGAAGGAGGAGTTGGACCTGCCGGCCATTTTGGCTCGGGTCAGCGAGATCAAGGATCAAGTAGATGCGCTCGCTATCTCGAGCTACTTTAGCCCGCTCAACCCCGAGCACGAAAACCGTGCCTACCAGGCCGTTTCGAGCGTCTGCGACTTGCCAATCGTGCTGGGACATCAGCTTTCGACCAGGCTAGGCTCGGTCGAGCGGGCCACGACAGCGGCTCTCAACGCATCGCTGCTGGCCGTGTTGCAGGACTTTGTCATTGCCGTGCGGCGGGCGATGGAGCACCGCCAGATCGAAGCGCCCCTCATGGTGGTGCGCGGCGACGGCACGCTGATGAGCGACGAGTTCGCCGCCCGCACGCCGGTGGAGACGATTCACTCCGGCCCGGCGGCCAGCGCCATCGGCGGTCGTTTCCTCTCAGAGCTGGACGACGCGTTGATCGTGGACGTGGGCGGCACCACCACCGACATCGCCCTCATCCAGGCCGGAGGCGTGACGGTCAGCGAGGAGGGGGCCACCGTGGGCGGCTACAAGACTTCGGTCCGGGCCGCCGACTTGCTTTCCATCGGGCTGGGCGGCGACAGTCACATCACGCTGGAGCGGGATAAAACCATCGCCCTCGGCCCCGAGCGCGTCGTCCCTCTGGCCTACCTTGCCCATCAGCATCCCCAGGTGGGAAAGCGTCTCCGGGCGCTGGCGCGGCGGGCGCAGGCGACCCCTGACTGGCTCGAATACTGGTTTCTGCTGCGCGAGCCTCAGGGTGATGGGTTGCTAAAGACGGCACAGGAAAAAGGCCTGGTAGACTTTTTGCGCGACGGCCCGCGGCCGTTGCCAGAGATCGTCGAACACCTCGGCCTGCTGCACGCGGCCCAGATTGGCGCGGGCGAGTTGCTGCGTCAGGAGGTCGTCGGCAAGGCGGGCCTCACTCCCACCGACCTGATGCATGTCGAAGGCAGCTACGCTCTCTGGGATGCCGAGACGTCGTCGCTGGCTCTGAAGGTGTTCGCCCGGCATCAGTTCGAGGAAACGGACGAGATTCGCCGGCAAGTGTGGCGGCGGGCGACCGAGATGATCGTCCGTACCATCGTCGCTTTCCTCAGTGGCAAGAGCCTGTCTTTACCCAAAGATCACGCGCACACCAAAGACGACGACATCGGGCGTTGGTTCTTTTACAACAGTCTCTACGATGCCCATCCACAGCTAGAGACCCGCTTGCGTTTGCGCCAGCCCATCGTCGGTATCGGCGCACCGGCCGGCCTCTTTCTGAAGGATGTGGCCGACGCGCTCCACACCGAACTGATCCTGCCCGAACATCACCAGGTCGCCAATGCCCTGGGCGCGATTGCGGGAACGGTCATGGTGGTCGAGGAGATACTGGTCTACCCCCGGCTTTCGAGTTCGGGGTTGGAGGTGCTCGGTTACTATGTGCAGACTTCGGATCACAGCGGGCAGGGTGGGGGGCGAGAAGAGTTCGAGGAGGCGGGCGACGCCCTGGCCCACGCGCGCAGCCTGAGCCGGGAACGCGCTATAGGAGCGGCCCTGCGCTCTGGAGCGGACAATCCACGGGTCGTCGTGGAGGAACTGAGCGACGGGCTGGACACATTCCGCATCCGGGCCAAGGCGATGGGCAACCCACGCTTGGAATCCTAGATCGAGGGGGTATTATGGAACTGACGCAGGTTTTCGTCCGGGTTGACACTCAGCGCGCTTACGAGCGGCTCTGGGAAAAGATCACCACCCTGGAGCTGGAACCGGGCGCGCCGATCAACGAGCAACAGTTGGCGCAAGAACTGGAAATGGGCATGTCTCCGGTGCGCGAATCGCTCAGACTGCTGGCCCACGAGAACCTGGTCGTGGTCACGCCGCGCCACGGTATCTACGTGGCCGACGTCAACGTGGCTGACCTGGAACAACTCAGCGAGATGCGCCTCTCGTTAGAGTCGCTGTGCGCTTTTCTGGCCGCCCAACGAGCCACCGCCGACGACCTGGTCGTGCTGGAGGCGTTGCGCCAGGAGCAATCCGCTGTTCCCCTCGAAGACAGTCGGCGCCTTTTTGATCTGGATCACAAGTTTCACCAGGCGGTTGCCCGGGCGGCGCGCAACAAGTACCTGGCCCAAACCCTCGACCGTCTGTTTGGCCTGTCGCGGCGACTGTGGTATCTGGTTTTACCTCGCATGGGCTATTTGCCCGCCGCCGTCGAGAAGCATCTGGACCTGGTGGAGGCCATCAAAGCGGGCGATGCCGAACGCGCCGAGCAAATCATGCGCGAACACGTAGCGGGTTTTTACACCCAGGTGCGTGAGACCTTGATGGCGATGGAATAGGTGGAGCAGCAATTGGAGGAGGAATGTGAGATGATCAACAGCAACTATGTCGCTCAGGCTACTCCCGGTATGCAGGTACTCAGCGATGACCAGAAGGCTCAAGTGCATCAAGCAACGTTGGAGCTTTTGCGCCGGACCGGGGTGCGGGTTCTGGTGACCGAGGTGCGGGAACTCTTGGCCAAAGCTGGCTGCTGGCTCGATGGCGAGCGGGTGCGCATCCCGCCTCACCTGATCGAATGGGCCATTCGCACCGCCCCTAACCGCGTGGTGATGTGCGACCGCGACGGCGACGCGGCGATGTTTTTGGAGGACCGCAAGGGTTACTATGGCACAGGCTCCGATACCCCCTTTGTCCTCGATGCCTACACCGGAGAGCGGCGGCAGGCGGTCCTGGCCGATGTAGCTAACGTCGCCCGCCTGGTGGACGCTCTGCCCAACATTAGTTTTCTGATGTGCATGGGCATCGCCTCCGACGTGAACCACACCATTTCCGACCTGTACCACTTTCGGGAGATGGTCAGCAACACCGTCAAGCCCATCGTTTACACAGCCTTGAGCCGCCAAAACCTGGAGGATATCATCGAGATGGCCGAGGCGGTGGCGGGTGGGGCCGAAGCGTTGCGCCGCAACCCGTTTTGCGCTCTCTATAGCGAGCCTATCTCGCCGCTGACGCACGCCCAGGAGAGTTGCGAAAAACTACTCTACATCGCCGGCAAGGGGCTGCCGGTGGTCTACACGCCGGGGATGCAGATCGGCGGCACGGCTCCGGTGACGGTGGCCGGCGCTCTGGTGCAGGCCAACGCCGAGCAACTCAGCGGATTGCTGATCTGCCAACTGATCCGCGAGGGCGCGCCGGTGATAGGCGCCGGCGGCATCCTGTACATGGACATGGCTCAGGGGTTGATCTCTTACGCCGCGCCAGAGTTCATGTTGGCGATGGCGGCCTACAGCGAGATGTGTCACTATTACGGTTTGCCCATCTTTTCCTTTGCCGGCTGCTCCGACGCCAAGATATTCGATCAGCAAGCTGCGGCCGAGGGCGCGCTTTCGATGTTGCTCACTGCCCTGGGCGGCGGCAACCTGGTCCACGACGTCGGCTACGTCGAGTCGGGGCTGGCGGCCTCTTACGAGATGCTGGTCAGCATGGACGAGATCGCCGGTCTGGTCAAGCGTTTCTTGCAGGGGGTAGAGATCACGGAGGAGACTCTGGCCCTAGAGGTGATTGACCGGGTTGGCCCCGGCGGCCACTATGTGAACCAAGATCACACCCGTCAGCACTTTCGTAAGAACTGGTTCCCCAAGCTGCTCGACCGGACGACGCGGATGAGCTGGGAGAAGGGCGGTCAACTCACCCTGGGCGACCGGGCGGCAGCGCGGGTGCGAGAGATCCTGGAGCATCACGAGCCAAAGCCGCTGGACGAGGCCGCAGTCGCCGAACTGGAGACTATCATCCAAAGAGCCGAGAAGCGTGGATCGTAAACAAGACGACGAGCTATGTAGGAGGAGCAATTGTCAAAAGCCAAGATCACTGCCGGGATATGCGGCTTCACGGCGACTGTAGAAGCCAAGATGGAAGGCTCGCGCTGTGTGATTTCGATTGGAAGCGACTGTGACGCTATCCAGCGTTTGGCTGAAGAATTGACCGAGGTAGAACCTTTCCACGAGATCTCTTTCCGGCGCGGGACGCCCCGCACCCTGGAATTGGGGGCCAAGCATTGCCATCACGCGGCCTGTCCCGTGCCGGTCGGTATCATCAAGGCGATTGAGGTAGAGGCGGGGCTGGCACTGCCGGCCGACGTTGCCATCGAGCCCTCCAAGTCATGAACGATTTGGAAACATTCATCGCCGACTTTGTGCGGCGACGAGTGGCCGAGGCGGAAACCGAGACCCGCTACCGGCGACCGCTGGTGGGTTTCGCCGGCGCCGCCGACCCGCGCTTTCCCCAACTGCGGGAGCTTGTCGGGCCGGCCCATCTACTGCCCACCGACTTGTTGCCCACGGCTCGGTCGGTCGTTGCTTTCTTTCTCCCTTTCGCCAAAGAAGTCGTGAGGGCCAACCGGGCGGAGCCGCGTCAGGTAGCCCGCGAGTGGGCCGTGGCCTACGTCGAGACCAACGCGCTTATCAACCAGACTGCCGAGCGGCTCATCGCCGCCCTGGCCGAGCGAGGGGTGAGGGCCGTGGCGGAGCCATCCACGCATAACTGGGACCCGGTCACTCTCGTCAGTTGGTGGTCGCACAAAAGCGTGGCGGCCATTGCCGGGCTGGGCAGCTTTGGGCTGCACCACATGCTGATCACCGATGCCGGCTGCGCCGGGCGGTTCGGCAGTCTGGTGGTGGACGCGGCGCTGGAACCGACATTGGCACCTACCGATACCGTCCACGAGCGCTGCCGTTACTTTGACGACGGCAGTTGCCTCGTGTGTGTGGAGCGTTGCCCCGTGGGCGCGCTGACGGCAGTTCCAAAGGAACTGCTTGGCGCTTTGGCTTTTCCAAAGCGCACCGAATCTGGGCTGGACAAGCAGCGCTGCTACGAATGGCTGTTGCAGGTGGCCGAACAGTTCCCAGAGGTAGGGTTGACCGACGCTTGCGGCAAGTGCGCCATCGGACCTTGCGCTTACAAACCAGGAGGATAAAAAATGCTTATTCGCGATCAAATGACGCCCAACCCCGTCTGTGGACACCCCACTATGCCGCTGGCGGAAGCGCAGGCGTTGATGCAGGAAAAGACCATCCGCCATCTGCCCATCCTGGATGACGGCGGGAAGCTGGTGGGACTGGTCACGCGCCGGGCGCTGGCGCAGGCGCTCCCCGATGACCTGAGCCAGTTCGGGCCATTCGTGATCAATTATACCCTGGCCAAGCTCCAGACTCAAAACATCATGGTCAGGGACGTGGTCACCGTTGACCCGGATACTACCATCGAGGAAGCGGCCCGCGTCATGGCCGACGAAAACATCGGCTGCCTGCCAGTCTTGGAGAACGAAAGCCTGGTGGGCATCATCACCGAAAGCGACCTGTTCAACATCATGGTGAACCTGCTGGGCGCTCGCCGCCCTGGCGTGCGTATGACCGTCTTGCAGCCAGACCGGGCCGGCGAGGTGGCGCGCCTGACCAGGGCAATTGATGAAAAAGGGGGCTACATCTCGGTGTTTGTGACTTATCCCACGGCGGATCCGAGCACCTGGGCCTCTGTGGTCAAAGTCGCCGATGTCCCGGCAGAGGTGCTGGCAGAGACGGTCGGCAACGTGCCGGATGCCAGTATTCAGGATATACGGAAAGTGTGAGGAGGTATTTTGGCGGTTAAGTTGACAGTCAGTTACGGAGACGACGTGCGGTCGGTCGTCGTGGAAGAGAACAGTTTGCGCGGATTGTCCCAATCCGTCGGCGACTGCATCGTCGCCACCGGCCTGCCACTCGAACAGCCCTGCGCCGGTCGCGGCACGTGTGGCAAGTGCAAGGTTTTGGTCGAGGGGGCGTTGACCGAGCTCGATGAGATAGAGCAGAAACAGCTCACCTCCGCCGAGATATCGGCCGGCTACCGTCTGGCCTGTCGCGCCCGTGTGCGCGGCGACGTCTCGGTCACGTTGGCCCCCATCGTCGTCTATTCCAACAAGATGTTCCGTGCTTGTGACGACTACAAACAGGAGGGGACGCCGCTGGGGCTGGCCGTGGACCTGGGGAGCACCACCGTGGCCGCTTTCGTGACCACTTTGGATAAGGGGCGCGTCTGCGCCGGGGCTGCGGCCCTCAATCAACAGACTGTGTTCGGCGCCGACGTCATCTCGCGTCTGGCCGCGGCCCAACGGGGGGACGAGACTGCGGAGCGGATTTCGGCGCTGGCACTGGCCTCTATCGTGCAGGCGCTGGGTGCGCTCAAGCTCTCGCGCCGCGTCCAGGAGCGCATCCAAAAAGTGACCGTCGTCGGCAACTGCGCTATGCATCATTTGCTGTTGCGCTATCCGGTGGATTCGCTGGCCGGGTTGCCCTTTCAGCCGCACGGCAAGGGGGCGGTCCGCCAGACCGATAGTCTGTTTGGGAGCATCTTCCCACCCCAAGTAGAGGTCGCTCTGCCCCCTCTCATCGGTGGTTTCGTCGGCTCCGATGCCCTGGCCTGCCTGGCCTACTATGGTTTTGACCGTGCCCCAGGCCCGATGGCTGCCATTGACCTGGGCACCAACGGCGAGGTGATGGTCACCGATGGCCTGCCGTCCTCTGGCGGGACGGGCCGAATTCTGGTCGCCTCCACCGCTGCCGGGCCGGCCTTTGAGGGAGTGAACATCTCCTGCGGCACCCGCGCGGCGGACGGGGCCATCGTGGGGGTGCGAGCCAACGCGGAGGGGGGCGACTTTGAGTTGACCACCATCGGGGACCATCCGCCGGTGGGTCTGACCGGTTCGGGCCTGCTCGACCTGGTGTGCGAGCTGCGCCGCGCCGGCGTCATTGACCCCAGCGGCCGCATGGTTGTTGACCACCCCACCTTTGGTCCGCGTATCAGCCAAGACGAGGACGGCGTGCGCCGCCTGCTCATCACCGACAAAGGGGTTGATCTCAGTGAAGGTGAAGAAGGGGCCGAAATCTCTCTGTACCTGACACAGCGAGACGTGCGGGAACTGCAAAAGGCCAAGGCGGCCATTCGCGCCGCGATAGACATTCTGATGAACAACTTGGGGCTGGGACCTGGCGATCTGCAACGTATGATCCTCACGGGTTCCTTTGGCAGCCAGTTGAACGTCGAGGCGGTGGTGGGATTGGGGATGATCCCGGCTGTGGGTCTGGAGACTATCGAGACGTCGGCCAACGGCGCTGGATTTGGCGCGGCGCTCTTTCTGGACGACGACGAGTTTGCGCGGGGCGAGCGGATCGCGGCTATGGCCGAACAGGTAGACCTGGACCTGGACGCCGATTTCAACAGGCGCTACATCGAGGCTATGAGCCTGCCAGGGAAACGGCGAGAATGAGTGCGCCCGGTCGCTCGAATGTGAATGTGGCTGGCTTCCTGGCGGTGTTGGCAGCCGCCGCGCTGTGGGGGACTTCGGGCATTTTTGTCAGATTGATCGTAACCAGCAAGAATGTTTCCCCCTTTGCCCTGGCCTTTTGGCGCGATCTGTTCACCTTTATCGTGCTGCTGGTTGTGACGACCCTGCTGCGCCCGGCCTTTCTGCGCGTGCAGCGGCGCGACTTGCCCTGGCTGGTGGCCCTGGGCGCCAGCCTGGGCGGCTTTCACGTCATTTGGAACCTGGGTGTGTTGATCAACGGGGCAGCCGTGGCGACGGTACAGCAAGCGGCGATGCCGGCCATCGTCGCTGTCGCCGCCTGGATGATCTGGCGCGAACCGCTGACCTGGAACAAGATCCTGGCCATTATCCTGACCTTTGCCGGCACGGTGCTGGTAACGGGTCTGGGCGTTCTGGGCCAGTTTACAATTACCCTGCCAGGGTTGCTGGTGGGGCTGGCTATTCCATTCACCTACGCCTGCTGGAACCTGTTGGGCAAAAAGGTCCGCGAGCGGTGCAGTTCCGTCACCACCTGGGTCTATGCCTTTGGCTTTGGCGCAGTGGTGCTATTTCCCTTTCAGTTCTTTGCGCCGCAGCCCTGGCCTGTCTCCCCTGTCGTCTGGCTCTGGTTTGCAGGGCTGGTGAGCCTTTCTACGGCCATCCCCTTCCCGATCTATGCCTATGGGTTGGGGCGGTTGCCGGCGAGCGTTGCCACTATCCTGGCTATGACCGAAATCCCCATCGTCTCTGTCTATGCTTACTTTTTTCTGGGTGAGCGGATGTCGCCTGACCAGGTTTTGGGAGCTGTGTTGGTCGTCACCGGCGTGCTGCTGCTTTCTTGGCGTAAGAGGAGCAACCGTTGAACACTGGCACACAGACAGCCGTCGCTGAGAAGCCCCTCGCGCCTGGTTTCTGGAAAGGCGCTGGCAGCACGCGCAAGGGATACCTGTTGGTGCTGGGCGCCGCCTCTTGCTGGGCGACCTCTGGCGTCCTGTTCAAGACGATCGCGCTGAACTATGGTCCTGCGCCGCTTACCCTGGCCTTCTGGCGTTGCTTTCTAACCTTTAGTGTCCTGTTTGCGGTCTTGCTCCTGTTCCGTCGTGATCTATTACGGGTGGAACGCCAGGCTCTACCCCTGTTGACCGGCGCCGGTGTGCTCGGCGTGGCGCTGCTTCAGGTGTTGTGGGTCTATGCTGTGGAATTGGTCGGTGTGGCCCCGGCCCACATCCTCAACTATACCGCTCCCGCTTTCGTCGTTGTTTTCTCCTGGCTGCTGTGGCGGGAACCGATCACCTGGCGCAAAATAGCCGCGCTTGCCCTCACCTTTGGCGGCTGTATTCCGGTGGCGCGGGCCTATGACTTTTCCCAGGTGAGGCTGAACTGGATCGGTGTCTTGGCGGGGGTGGGCACGGGGGTCGCCTGGGGACTTTACGCCGTTTTTGGCAAGATACTTCTTCGCCGTCACCACTCCTGGACCTTGATGACCTATACCTTTGGAATAGCCGCGCTTGCCTTGCTGTTGCCTTTCCCACTTCGCACTCTCGCTTTTCCCCTGTCACGACCCTGGCATCTTTGGATCTGGCTCTGGTTGCTGGCCCTGTTGCCTGGTGTGGCGGGGTATGGCCTTTACACCTGGGGATTGGGGTATCTCTCGGCCAGCGCTGCGGCGATCACTGCCACCGCAGAGACACTCTTCGCCGCAATTCTGGCCGCGTTGCTCTTGGGCGACGTCCTGACTCCCTGGCAGGTGTTGGGGAGTGTGCTGATCATAGTCGGAGTGGTCATCCTCTCTACGAGGAAGCAAAGGACAGAGCCATAGGCGACCGGAGAGTAGCAATATGACGCACATGTGGTAGAATCCGGGAGGGCAGAGGAATGGGAAAGAAGAAACACGTCAAGAAAACCGTACCAATGCGCGTGCTAGAGCAAAAGGACATTCTCTACCAAGTGCATCAACACGTGCACAAACAGCACACGGCCGAAGGTGTGGCGGAGGATTTGGGTATCCCTGTAGCCCAGGTGCTCAAGGCGATGATCGTCCGGCGTTCAGACCGCCAGTTTGCGCTGGTGGTGGTGCCTGGCGACCGGCGTCTCAGCCTCAAAAAGGTCGGGGTGGCGCTGGATGACAAAGACGTGGCGCTGGCCGCGGAACGAGACGTTCAGCGAGTGACCGGCTTCCAGGTGGGAGCGGTCTCTGTGATGGGCTTTCGACGGGACGATGTGCTTACGTATGTTGATCAGACTGTGTTGGAGCTGGAGCAGGTAATCATCAGCTCGGGCCGTCCAGACGCCGGGCTGGCTCTCTCCCCCGACGGTCTGATGAGGGCTTTGGAGAGGGCTGAAGTGGGTGATTTCAGCGAAGAAGCATAAAGAGTGTGCGAATATCATAAGGGAGGAAACTGATGGAAACTATTCTCAAGAGTGCAAAAAAAAGCGTGGTGATCAGCCCTGAAAGGCCGACCGTGCTCATCGGTGAGCGGATCAACCCCACCGGCAGGAAACGCTTGGCCGCCGCCCTCGGCGAGGGCAACCTGGAGATCATTCGCCATGAAGCCGAGGTGCAGGTGGAAGCTGGCGCGGACGTGTTGGACGTCAACGTGGGGGCCGCCGGGGTGGACGAGGTGGACCTGTTGCCCAAGGCGGTGCGCATAGTGATGGAGACGGTGGACGCGCCGATCTGCATAGACAGCGCCGACATCGAAGCGCTACGAGCCGCGCTGGCCGTTCACAAGGAGTTGGCGCCGGAGGGCAAGCCGCTCATCAACTCTGTCAACGGCGAGGAGGAGCGGCTGGAAAAAGTGCTGCCCCTGGTGGCCGAGTACGGAGCGGCTGTCATCGGCCTGGCGATGGACGACGACGGGATTCCCGCCGAGTCTGCCAAGCGGTTGGCCGTTGCCCGCAAGATCGTCGAGCGAGCGGGAGCGTTGGGCATTCCTCCCGAGGACATACTAGTTGACTGCCTGGCCCTGACGGTGGGCGCCGACTCGCAGGCCGGCGTGGTATCTCTGGGAGCGATGCGCATGGTGCGCGAGGAACTGGGCGTCAATATGACGTTGGGCGCCAGCAACGTCTCCTTTGGTCTGCCGGAGCGAGAGGTGATCAACTGGGCCTTCCTGGCCATGGCTATCCAGAACGGCTTGAATTGCCCCATCGTGAACGTGGCCGAGGTGCGGCCGGCGATCCTGGCGGCCGACCTGCTCCTGGGGCGCGACGAGTACGCCATGCGCTACATCAAGGCCTACAAGAAGCGAAGCAAAAAATAAAAGGGTCAGGCCCTTTTGCTGCAGTGACAGAATATGACCATTGCTCTAGGTATTGATACTGGCGGAACGTACACCGACGCTGTTTTGGTGGAGCACGAGACTGGCGCGGTGCTGGCCGGGGCCAAAGCTCTGACTACCCGGCACGACTTGTCGGTTGGCATTGGGCAAGCCGTGGCAGCGGTCTTTGAGGGGCAGGATGTGTCCCCGGCTGAGGTGAGCCTGGTGGCCCTTTCGACCACCCTGGCCACCAACGCCATCGTCGAAGGGCAGGGCAGTCCGATCTGCCTGTTGCTCATCGGCTACGATCAAGAGTTGCTCCGCCAATATGACTTTGAGCGCGAACTGGTCACCCCCAACGTGGTCTACCTGGGCGGCGGACACGACGGGGCCGGCGACGAGGTCGAGCCCCTGGACGAACGTGCTGTTCGGGAAGTCATCCTGGCCTGGCGAGATCAGGTCGAAGCCTTTGCGGTCTCGGGCTATTTTGGCGTCCGCAACCCGGCTCACGAGCTGCGCGTGCGCGTGCTGGTGGAGGATCTGGCCGGCATGCCGGTCGCCTGCGGTCACGAATTGACCACCCGGCTCAACTCTGTGCGACGAGCGACGACGGTGGCCCTGAACGCCCGGCTGATTCCGTTGTTGCGGGAGTTGATCTTTACCGTCCGCCAGACCCTCCAGGAGGCGGGTATCACTGCTCCGTTGATGGTCGTCAAGGGAGACGGTTCGCTCGTGCGGGCCGAGTGGGCCATGCAGCGCCCAATCGAGACAATTCTGTCGGGGCCGGCGGCCAGCGTGGTCGGCGCGTGGCATCTGGCAGGGCAGCGCGACGTGTGGGCGGTGGACGTAGGCGGTACGACGACCGACATCGCGATGCTAAAGGGTGGGCGCCCCCGGATAAACCCCGAGGGCGCCCAGGTCGGCCGGTGGCGTACTATGGTACAAGCCGTGGATGTTCACACCGTGGGACTGGGAGGCGACAGCCAGGTGCGGCTGAACGGCGATCACACGGCCAAATCCGGGTGGCTTTCGATCGGCCCCCGGCGGGTGATACCGCTGTGCCTGCTGGCCAGCCAGTATCCTCAGGTCTTGGACAAGTTACAGCGTCAAGTGGCCGATGAGCGGGAGCGGAGGGGTGATCTCGCCGGACGATTCGTGCTGGCGCAGCGCCAGGCGAATCATGCGCTCTCGGATAGTGATCGGGAGTTGTTGAGCTATCTCAACGCCGGTCCGGAATCGCTGACCGTGCTGACATACAGGCTCCGCTCAGACAAGGGCCGGTATGGCTTTCTGCTCGCGCGCCAGATCGAGAGCCTGACGGCGCGGCGGCTGGTGCTACAAGCCGGATTCACGCCCACCGACGCCCTGCACGTACTGGGACAATTCCGGCAATGGGACGTCGAAGCGGCCCGTTTTGGCGCTGAGCTGCTGGCGGCGCAAGTGGGCCTCTCGCCAGAAGCTCTGTGCGAGCAGGTGATCATTGGCGTGTCGAACCAGGTCGCGACGCAGTTGGTCAGCAAAGTGTTGAGTGACGAGGTCACTCTCCCCGATTGGGAGCAAGAGCCGACGGCAGCGGCGCTATTGACCCGCGCCCTGAACGGTTCCCCAGAATCGAGCCTGGATTGTCGGTTGACCTTGAAGCAGCCCATCGTCGCCATCGGAGCGCCGGTCGAGGCATATGTGCCCCGCGCCGCCCGGCAATTACAGACCGAGTTGATCATACCCGATCACGCCGAGGTGGCGAACGCCCTGGGCGCTGTGGCCGGTGGGGTGGTACAGCAAACGCGCGTGCTGATCCAACCCTTGGAGGGGGAACGTACCTACTTCCGCGCACACCTGCCCGATGGCGTGTATGACTTTGACACGCTGCCGGAAAGCGTGGCGTATGCCCAAAGGGTCGTACCAGGTCAACTGGAGGCTTTGACCCGCCGGGCAGGTGCCGACCAGGTCGAGGTGCAGATGGTGCGCAAGGATCACACCGCGCCGGTCAAAGGTGGATGGGGTCAGCACATTTACCTGCACACGGAACTGACCTTTACGGCTGCGGGACGGCCCAGCCTGGCACTGAGGACGTAGTAGGGCAATCGCCTTTATAAATTTTCGAGTGCTAGACCTCCGAGGTTTACGGAATAATGTCTCTCTGAGCGTGCTCTGTGCGTATGAAACGCGTCTTTGAGACGAATGTACGGCCAAAACCTCGGAGGTCTGGATAAAAGCGATTGCCCTAGGACGTAGTAGGCGCTGGTTCCTTTCAGGCGTGACTGCTCAACTGCGCCCGCCGGAGCTGGGGATCCGGCGGGAGGACGGCTCATATAGATGCCAGTTTATGGCCTAGGGCCGTTGGAAATTGCAGCCCCTGGCCTGGTTTTGGCGGTTCAGGTTGAGCGGCCAGTAGTTACCTTCAGGCTCCAAACTTGGCGAGCCTGCCGGCGTAGGCCATTGCCAGGGGCAGCAAGTCTGTGTGATGGATGTGTCCCAGCCCTCCGGCCATACAGGGCCGCTCTCCGAATTTCTCCACGCCGTCGCGCCGGACGTGGACCGAAGAGATGAGCACCGGCAGTTCGTGCCAACTGTGCGCCTTCCATACCGCTGGTGTCGAGTGGTCGCCCGTGACGATCACCACGTCTGGCTCCAGGGCCAGTATGCTTGGCAGTACGGAGTCTAGGTGCTCTATCACTTTGGCTTTGCCCTCAAAGTCTCCATCCTCTCCCCGGCTGTCGGTCTTTTTGACGTGGAAGAAAAAAAAGTCATAGTCAGCCCAGTGAGCCTCGAGGGTCTCGACCTCGCTCTCGATGGTCTCGCCGGTGGGCAGCACGTCCATTCCGGCCAATTTGGCTACGCCTCGATACATCGGGTAAGTGGCGATGGCTCCGCAGCGCAGTGTGTAGACGTCGGGCATCAGGGGCAATCCCGGATCCTTGGCGATGCCGCGCAGGTTGCATCCATTGGCCGGGTGCTCGTCCGCCAATAGTTCCCGCGCTTGGGACAGCCATTGATTGAGCAGTTTCGCTGTGGGGGCTGCTTCAGGCCGCAGCGGCTCGATCGGCAGTGGAGGCACGCCCACTTGCTGAGGGTCGGTCTCGGTCAGGCCGTCGTACAGCTCTTTCCCCCGCAGCACTAGTACGAAGCGATATTCTTTGACCGGCTCGACGAATATCTCGTCCACACCCGGCAATCGAATCTGGCGCAGCTTTTCGCACAATCGGGCGCCGACTTGCGTGGGTATGCGGCCTGCGCGCCGGTCGGTGATCAGCCCCTGGGAGTCGAGTGTGCAAAAGTTGCCGCGCGCCGCCAGGTCGTCGGGGTGCAGGTCAAAGCCGATGCCCAGCGCCTCCAGTACTCCGCGCCCGATTTCGTGCTGTAGCGGGTCGTAGCCAAAGAGCGATAAGTGACCAGGGCCACTGCCCGGAGTGATGCCCGGCGCGACGGGCGTGCTCATCCCGCAGATGGAGCGCGCGGCCAGAGCGTCGAGGTTGGGAGTGTGGGCGGCTTCTAGTTCTGTGGGCCCAACTGGTTCCAGCGGCAGCCCTCCGAGGCCATCCAGCACCAACAAGAGTATCTTGGTCTCTCCTTCGATTGCCAGTTCCTGCATCAAATCCAGATCAGCCATCGTTGTCCCTTCCAGAAGGAAAAAGTAGACAAGGGCAACCACCTGCTTTGTCTACTGTCCCTACCGAATCGCCATTTGAGTTTGCTTATCAAAGACGTGCATACGATCCATATTCAAGGCAACCGGTATAGTGTTGCCCACCCGTGCGCTCGTGCGCGGGTCGAAGCGGCCGAGAAGTTCACTGTGCTCCGTCACCAGGTAGACCACCACCTCGTTCCCCATCAACTCGGTGACATCCACCGTGGCCTCCAACATGGCCTTACTGATCCCCGGAGGGGCGTATTCGGGGTCGTGGGTGTCTTCAGGGCGGACGCCAAAGATGACTTCCTTGCCGAGGTGCTGTCGGAATGTGTTGGCCTTGTCTTCGGGGATTTGGAGATCAAAGTCCTTGCAGTCCGCGATTATCTTGCCATCTCGCTCCACCAACCGGGCTTCTAAAAAGTTCATGGCCGGGCTGCCGATAAAGCCGGCCACAAAGAGGTTGACGGGGCTGTCGTAGAGATTTTGAGGGGTGTCTATCTGCTGCAATATCCCATCGTTCATCACGGCGATGCGGGTTCCCATCGTCATAGCCTCGACCTGGTCGTGAGTCACGTAGATGAAGGTCGTTTCCAGCCGCTGGTGGAGCTTGCTGATCTCGGCGCGGGCTTGCACGCGCAGCTTGGCGTCCAGGTTGGAGAGCGGCTCGTCCATCAAAAAGACATAAGGCTCGCGGACGATGGCGCGGCCTACCGCCACTCGCTGCCGCTGCCCGCCAGATAGTTGCTTCGGCTTCCGGTCCAGCAGATTCCCGATGCCCAGGATATCGGCGGCCTCACGGACGCGCCGTTCTATTTCCTGCTTGGGCGTCTTGCGCAGTTTGAGGCTAAAGGCCATGTTGTCGTAGACCGACATGTGGGGGTACAGCGCGTAGGATTGGAAAACCATCGCAATGTCCCTATCCTTAGGGGGTACGTCGTTGACTACCCGGTCGCCGATGTAGATCTTGCCCTCGGTGATCTCTTCCAGGCCGGCCAGCAGGCGCAGGGAAGTGGTCTTGCCGCAGCCGGAGGGGCCAACAAAGACCAGGAATTCCTTATCGGGAATTTGGATGTCGAGGTCGTTGACCGCGACTACTTCACCGAATCTTTTGGTCACGTGATCGTACGTTACACTTGCCATTTGACTATACTCCTTTTCGATTGAATCTGGATTCTTGCTTTCACGATTATGCCAGAACGACTCTCACGCCGGACTCGCTCAAGTCCCACAAAGGGTGTGAGGTAGCCTCCCGCGCCGTGACGACGATGTCTGCATCGGATGCAGGCGCGATGTACGCGGCCGCCACCTGGCCCACTCGCTCGGGCGATACCAGGACGATGATCTGAGAACCGATCTCTAGCAATAGCTGTGCTATCTCTGCTTGCGGGAGGCTGTCGTCGGTCAGACCATCCACGGCGCTGACGCCGTCCAATTCCAGAATGACGCGGTCGGCCCGCAGGCTGGAAAGCGCCGAGCGCGCCAATTGCCCCACCAGGCCCACGTCGCGCCCTTCGGCTTGCCCCCCTGTGACGATCAGTGTGTGCGGCGTGTTGGCGGCGACCCAGTGGGCCACTTTTAGCCCGTTGGTGACGATGGTGAGCGGCGAGTGTCCGGTCGAGCAGCGCGCTACCTCGAACGGGAGCCGCCCAGGGCCGAGGAAAACGGTTTCACCAGTGCTGATCATCTCGGCCACGGCCTGCCCAATGCGCGTCTCCCAAGTTGCGGCGAGGGCGCCGAGGCTCTCCGGCGCGGTTCTTTCGATGGCCACGGCCCCGCCGTGCACGCGGTGCACTTGGCCCTGCTCTGCTAATTTTTCCAGATCGCGCCGGATGGTCGCGGCGTTCACGTCGAACTGGCGCGCCAGGTCCGCAACACGAACGTCGCCGTTTTGCGCTACTCTCCTGGCAATGGCGGCGCGCCTGGCTGCGGTCAGCTTGGGTGCAGAACGTCGTTTCATATGTCCTATTTTATCACATTGTGCGCGATTTGTCAATGTTTTTGTGCGCGATTCAGAGAGTAATTGCGCGTATTTGCGCGAAGATGAGTTTTGGTTGCCGCGCCAGGAGTTGGTGAAGAGTGGAAAGTGGTTCTTGGTAACTGCCTAACGGAGCTGCGCCTCAAACCGACGAGTAAAATGGGACACGGATCAACACGGGCTGCGCACACGGATTTTGTCGCTTCGCTTACACTCCGTGTTTGCCGTGTGCATCCGTGTTCAAAATCTCGTCTGTGCCGATCAGATTGTCGCACAACCTGCTGTTTTGTGGTATAATTGCACACAAGATTGTTCTTGGGGAAGTAGTGATAGGCCCCAATTGCCATTTTCCCAAATGTAAGCTACTATGCCGTCAAAGCAGGGCTTACTGGTAAGGCAGCGCCCATGCCCAATTGCCGAAACTGTCCCCACAAAACGCGCACCCGCTGTATTGAAGAAAGCGCCACCTCCGATAGCGTCAAGCTGATGATGCACCGTGCCTTTGAATCGGGGACGGACACCGAGGAGTTGTGGGGGTTGTTACAGGCAGATTGTTTGATTGAGCGTATGGAGCGAAGGTCGCGAACGCCCCGCCCATCGGCTCTGCAACGACGTCTGAAAGGCAAAGCGGCGCAGCTTCAACCGAGCGAGGTTGCCGAACAGGTCGAAAAGGTCACCCCTTTTCCCTTCCCGGCGACATCTGAGATCATTCACGAACCGGCGAGGGAACTACCCTCTCCTATTCCAACACGAGCACGAGAAAAAAGAAAGGCAGCTTCCCTCCGCCGCTACTGCCTCGTCTTGCAGGGTGGTCAACACCGGATCGCCCTGCCAGCGAGCGGGTCACTCGTATTCGGTCGCTTTGACCCGACGATCAAGGCAAACCCTGACGTAGACCTGAGCTACGATGACAGGGAGCACCACGTCATTTCCCGCCGCCACGCCCGCGTCACCGGTCGCGGTGGCGGGCACGAGATCGAAGATCTGGGCAGCACCAACGGAACGCGGGTCAATGGGAACAGGCTCAAGATCGGCCAAAGAGTACCAATAAGACCAGGCTATCTGGTTGCGATGGGTTACTGCCAATTTATCTATGTTCCCATACCAGAGGTGGAAATCTCACCGGATGGCTCGCCCCCCCGGGCCTACCTCAGAGTAGCGTTCACCGGGCGACGGTTCCCCCTGCCCACGTGGGGCGAGGGGGTGATTGGCCGGAGAGACGAGATAGTGGGCTTGATTCCCGACATTGACTTGAGCGAAGAGCGAGAGGCCGCCCACGCCGTAGCCCGCCGCCACGTCAAGATCACCGTCCGCAACGGACGTCACTACGTGGAGGACCTGGGCAGCACCACGGGCACCAAGCTAAACGGCGTGCAACTCGAAATCGGCAAGTTGGGCCTGCTGAGTCCGGGCGATCATCTCTGGCTGGGAGGATGCGTGCTGACCTATGACATAGAACGAGATCCCGCAGATGCTACTCGTATCTTGCCAGATACGTAGAAAATTCGTCTCTTCTCAAAAAGTTGGGGGAAAAGGGCGGAATGCCATTCCGCCTTACATTACCCCGGTTTATTGAGATGATACGAAAATTCCACCGGTGCAATTAGCCCAGGAGGCTCCGTACTATCGCGCCATTTTCACCGTTGAGATCGCAGAGGACGCCGAGAAAATCAAAAGACTCTCTGCGCTCTCGGCGTGCTCTGCGGTGAATTAGAATCTAACTGCACAGGTCGAGAAAATTCACTCCATCAACGGCAGCGACTGTACAAAGCGCCAAAGCGAGGTTGAGTAATGTCCAAAAAGCAAGTGAAAACCAAAGAGCCAGCCAAGACCATCACTTGGGAAAAAGATGGTAAGGAAATGGTCTACGTCCCGGCCGGTGAATTTTTGATGGGCAGCGACGAAAGCCAGGACAACGAAAGTCCGGTTCATACGGTTTTTGTGGATGCATTCTACATAGACCGCTATCCGGTAACCAACGAAGAGTACAAGCGCTTTGTGGACGATGCCGGACATGCGGTGCCGTGTTACGACGTAGAATGGGCCAACCCAGAAGGTTACAACTGGGACCCAGAAAAGCGGACGCCGCCGGAGGGTAAGGAAAAACATCCAGTAGTGCTCGTCCGCTGGGAGGACGCGCTGGCCTACTCTGCCTGGGCCGGCAAGCGGTTGCCCACGGAAGCGGAATGGGAACGTGCTGCGCGCGGCACCGACGGTCGCCGCTGGCCGTGGGGAGACGAATTTGTCGAAGGGCGTTGCAATACCAAAGAGAGCGGAGCCAACGGCACGGTTCCCGTAGGCCAATACTCTCCCCAGGGGGACAGCCCGGATGGGGTTGGCGATATGGTGGGCAACGTGTGGGAGTATACCAGCAGCTTGTTCCGTGCCTATCCCTACGACGCCAACGACGGACGGGAGAGCCAGGAGGCCGAAGGCTGGCGCGTCTTGCGTGGCGGATCTTGGGTGAACGATCTGGACCGGGCGCGCTGTACCGCCCGGCTCGATGGAGACTTTTTGTTCTTTACCAACCTCGGATTCCGTTGTGTAGTTTCGGCCGCAGAAGCAGAGAAATCATAGCCGTCTTCCCAGACACGCTCTAATGCTTGACAGGCAAGTTTCATTCGGTTAGAATACCGTCGTCGTGCCCCAGTAGCTCAATTGGACAGAGCCCCGGACTTCTAATCCGGTTGTTGCAGGTTCAAGTCCTGCCTGGGGTATTCCTGGTATATGGGGCGTTGAAGGAGGGCGATGGGTGAAGAGGGCGGGGGGGCGTATCCAAGATGAGACAATGAGCGCGCCTGTACTCGTTACTGGCGCGACCGGCTTTCTGGGGCGCACACTGTGCCCCTATCTCGTTGGGCGTGGATATCGCCTGCGGGCGCTAGTGCGTACTTCCAGTGACTGGGAGTTCCTGCCCCCTCTGGGAATAGAGTTAGCTTGGGGGGATGTCCGTGACACCGAGGCCGTCCACGCGGCCGCTGAAGGATGCCGGATGGTGGTACACGCCGCCGGCAAGTTCCGCTTCTGGGGACGGCGCACGGACTTTTTCTCCATCAATCTGGATGGGACGCGAAACATATTGGAAGCCGCGCGACAGGTTGGCGTCGAGCGGCTTGTCTTTATATCCACCATTGCCGTCATTGGCGCGCCTCGCGCCCAAACGGTGATAGACGAGACGTACCCTCCCACTCCTTGGGACGCCTATCAGCGCAGCAAGCTCGCGGCCGAGCGGCTGGCACTGCATTATTACCACGAGTACGGATTGCCAGCCATCGTACTGCGCCCTGGCGCGTTCTATGGGCCTGGCAGTCGCTACGCTTTCAACCGCCTGTTCTTCGAGGATCCACTCAAAGGCCTCCCTGTGCAAGTGCATGATGGGCGGCGTATTACCTTCCCCGTCTACATCCAGGACGTGGCTCAGGCCATTGACCTGGCGCTCAGACGAGGGCGGCTGGGTGAAATATACAATATCTGTGCCCCCAGTCTGAGCCATCGTGAGGTCAACTGTACAGTGGATCAACTGCTGGGCTACCGCATCCGGCGACCTAACGTGCCTTCCTGGGCCATGTTGGCTCTGGCGCGAGCGTGGACGTGGCTCTCGCGTTACACCGGTCGGGAGCCTTACTACCCCCTCAACCTGGCTCTCTACGTCTTTTACGATTGGAAAACATCCAGTGAGAAAGCCCAACGCGAATTGGGGTTCGTCCCCACGCCGTTTAAAGTGGGCGCGCGAGCGACGTTGGCCTGGTATCGAGAGATGGGCGTAGGGCCAACCAATGTGCTGACCAGGTTGGCGGCGCGCGTAACCCGGAGGAAACTATGAAGGTCGTCACCGTAGACCAAATGCGTTGCATCGAGGCCGCTGCGGATGCGGCGGGCCATACTTACGCAGCGATGATGGAACAGGCTGGTCGTGCAGTGGCCGGGGCTATCACCGCGCGACGAGAGGTGCGAGACCGGCTGGCGCTCGTCTTGGTGGGGCCGGGCAACAATGGCGGTGATGGCCTGGTGACCGCGCGCTACCTGGTTGAGGCCGGCGCGCGCCCCGTATGTTACCTGCTCAAGCCCCGCGACCCCGCCCAGGACGAAAATCTCCGCCTGGCGCAAGAGCGGGGACTGACCGTCGTGCTGGCCGGGGAGGATGGAGAGAGGCGCAAACTCCTCTACCTGGCGCGCGAGGCTGACGTGGTGGTGGATGCCTTCCTGGGCACCGGGGCCCGGCTTCCCTTGCGGGGCGCTCTGCCCGAGATACTCGCACTGGTTGCGCGAGTGCTGGCGGCGCGCCGGTCAGCCCCTCGTGCATCTCTGATCCCGCTGACCGCTGCACCTGCTCCCGCAGATTGTGACTGTCCATTCGTGGTAGCCGTGGACGGACCTAGTGGACTGGACTATGACGGCGGCGCGCTGGACCAAGCCGCGCTGTCCGCCGATCTTACCGTGACCTTTGCCTATCCCAAGCCGGGCCACTTTCGCTTCCCTGGCGCCGCCTCCCTGGGAGAACTGGTCGTCGCCGACATTGGCACCGAACCCGCTCTGGCGGCCGATGTGCCGCTGGAGGTCGTCACGCCGGAGATGGTGCGAGAATGGCTCCCGCCGCGTCCGCCGGACGCCCACAAGGGCGTCTTTGGCAAAGCGTTGGTCGTGGCCGGATCGGTCAACTACACCGGCGCGGCCTACCTGGCAGGCGCAGCGGCGACCCGGGCCGGAGCCGGCCTGGTGACGATGGCGTTGCCATCCGCCATTCACGCTGCCGTCGCGGCCCGCTTGGCCGAGGCGACCTACCTCCTGCTGCCTCACGAGCTGGGCGTCATCTCATCTAGCGCCGCCCGCGTGGTGGCCGAGCGGATGGGAGAATACGACGCGCTATTGCTGGGGCCGGGCCTGGGGCGCGAACGGGAGACGGCGGCTTTCGTCGAATCGCTGCTGGGCGGCGCGGGCGGGCGACGGCGCCTCGGTTTTGCGGGCAGCGAGGAGAGCGAGCCCCTGCCATTCTTACTCCCTCCCTTGGTGGTGGACGCCGATGGATTGAACATCCTGGCCCGGCTGGAGGGTTGGTCAGAGCGGTTGCCGCCTGAGAGCATTCTGACCCCACATCCTGGAGAGATGGCGCGGTTGATGGGATGCTCCGTCGGCGACGTGCAGGCTGACCGGGTGGCGGTAGCGCAGTCGCAGGCCGCTGCCTGGGGGCACGTGATCGTGCTCAAGGGTGCATACACCGTCGTTGCTGCGCCCGATGGCCGAGCGGCAATCGAACCCTTCGCCAACCCTGGTTTGGCTACGGCGGGCAGCGGTGACGTTTTAGCCGGGGCGATTGTGGCGCTGCGAGCGCAGGGGTTGGGCGCGTTCGAGGCGGCAGCGAGCGGTGCTTACTTGCACGGGCTGGCCGGGGAACTGGCGCGGTGTGAAGTGGGAGCCGCGGGAATGGTCGCTGGAGACGTACTGACCCTTTTGCCACGAGCATGGCAAGAAACCAGGTTTCTCTGCAAGTGACAAAAACCTGGTTTCTTCTTGTTCGTCGGTGTTCGCCGTGTTTTTATGCAGCCTCGGCCGCTTGGGGGGCTGCTTTCTTATCCTTGCCGGTAGCGACGGCAGCGGCTTTCTTTGTCGCCTCAACCGCCTCCGCCAGTTGTTTTTGGCCTTCCTCTAGAACAACCTTGCTCTGGAGTTGGAGTTCTTCGGTGCGGCGTTTGATGTCGGCAGCCACGGCCTCGGCCTTGGCTCGCGCTTCGGTCAGAGTGTCCTCGGCCTTGCCTTGCAGTTCGACGCCTTTCTGTCTAATTTGCTCGCGGGTTTCCTCACCCGATTGTGGGGCCAGGAGGAGGGCGGCCGCTGCTCCTACCAGCCCACCTACCAGGAATCCGGCGAAAAAGGCCCCGATCTCACTACCACTGTTGTTGCTCATTGATTTACCTCCCTTGATCTATTAGCTGTTCTACTCTTCATTTTCACGACGCACGCTCTCGCGCAATCCACCGATCTCGCGCACGATGCGCTGTAACCCAGACAAGTAGCCCGACCACTTTATCACCGGCGAGACGACGTTGTGGCTGACGAACTGGGTCGTCCCGCGCACGGTCGCCAGTGTCTCGTTGGCCGCTTCCAGCATCGGCCCGATCTCGTCTCGCAACAGCACGACCAGTGATTGCACTTGCAGCATCAGGATGATCAGCAGCAGGCCAATGATCAACGTCTCGAACGCGACAAAGATGATGGCCGCGTCTCGCAGCAACCCCACCACGACCGAGCCTGGGCTGGGGGGAGCGCCGGTGTACGCGGCCTGGTATGCGTCCATCGAAAGGAACACCAGCAGCGCGATCAACCCCAGCAGCAACAGGCCGGCTACGACCAGGCCGGTTATCAGGATCCTCCGCGCCCGTAACTCTGCGGACGATGGTTCGGCGGGCGGCTCGACCGTTGCCGATGGTTCCAATTCGGGCGACTCTTCTGCGGTCACGGAGGATTGGGCTTCCATAATGGGTCTATTATAGCATAGATTCTCGGGCCTTACAAATCCTCACTTGAAATGTTACCGGATTCTCATTTGAGAATCCGGGGAGGCCACAGGTCTCCCCATTGTAACTGCTCAAGCTATAGACCTCGGAGGTCTGGGTCGGGCTGAGCAGTTACTCCCCGTTTTCTTTTGTGTGACCAGAGATTAGCTTGACGGCCTACTACTTCGTGGTACACTTTTGGGCGTCACGAGGAGGGACAAATGTCAAGCGAAAAATCAGGTAAAACCATTGCCCTGGTTGCGCACGACGGCAAGAAAGCGGATATGGTCGCTTTTGCCACGTTCAACCGGGAAAAACTGGCGCAATTCAACCTCATTGCCACAGGTACGACCGGAAACCTGTTGGTAGAAAAGGTAGGGCTTGAAGTCGAGCGTTTGCTTTCCGGCCCGTTGGGGGGTGACGCTCAGATCGCTGCCCGCGTGGCTCAGGGCGGAGTGGATGCCGTGTTCTTTTTAGTGGACCCGCTCGACAAGCACCCTCACGACCCTGATATTCAGACTTTGCTGCGCGCCTGTAACGTCCACAATGTTCCCATCGCCACCAACGTAGCCACGGCTGACTTGATCATCTCTGAGGATGCTTTGTGAGCCAACCTGTCGGGACATCCCTCTCCAACAACTACCGTTGGAACTTTGGCGCCTTTCTGGTGGACTATGCCTTTTTTGGGTTGGCGTTTACCTTTGTGGATGTTAGCACAGTGATGCCCGCTTTCGTCGGCCAGTTGACTAACTCGGCTCCCATCATCGGGCTCGTCGGCACGGTTTTCAATGGCGGCTGGCTACTGCCCCAGTTGGCTGCTGCCCGTTACATCAACGACAAGCCGCGCAAGAAACCGTATTTGCTCGCTGGGCTGGGTGGGCGGATCTTTTTTGGGGTGATAGCGGCCGCGCTGTGGGCCGGGCTGCCCCGCCGTCCCACGCCGATGCTGGTCTTGTTCTTCACCTGCCTCGGCCTCTTTGCCGTCGCCGATGGCTTTACCAGTGTGTCCTGGTTCGACATTCTGGCGCGCGCCATCCCGCTCAAGCAGCGTGGGCGGCTGATGGGGACGGCTCAATTCATCATAGGGGCCGCGGGCATCGGAGTTGGGGTATTGGTGAGCGTGATTCTGGCCCGTTGCACTTTTCCTGACAACTATGCCTGGCTCTTTACGCTGGCGAGTGTGGCGCTCGTCCCATCGGCGTTAGCTCTGATCTTTTTGCGAGAACCCCAGCCCGACGACGCCGGTCGGAATGCGGACGGTCGGGAAAAAGATGGCTGGTGGAAACTCCTGGTCACCGACCCGGTCTTTCGCCGCTTGATGATCTGCCACGTGCTGGTGGGCATGATAGGGTTGGCGAACTCGTTCTACGTGGTGCATGCCGCCGACGTGCTGCGCCTTCCCCAGAGCGTCATCGGCAACTTTGTGGCTGCTCAGACCCTGGCTCGTATCGTTGCCAGTATCGTGCTCGGCTGGGTCAGCGAGCGCTGGGGGCCGCGCTACGTGATCCGCATCGGCGGCGCGGCGGCCGTGGCTGGCCCGCTCTTTGCGCTGTTCGTTCACCTGGTGGGTGGTGGCTCGCTGGCCTGGGCTTACCCTTTCGTCTACGTGACGCTGGGGATCGTGAACAATTCCTGGATGTTGGGTTTTTTCAACTACTTGCTAGAGATCGCGCCGGACGGTATGCGCCCGGCCTACGTCGGCCTGGGCAACACCATCATGGGCGCTTTGACCCTGGCACCGATGGCGGGCGGGTGGCTGCTGGAAGCAACTTCCTATAGCGTGCTATTCGGCCTGACGGCGGCGATCGTGGCGCTTGGGTTCCTGTTCACGCTACGACTGAAACCCGCCTGGCGTGGGGGGTAGTCATGCGGGACGGGCGCAGCACTGACGACCAGGGTCGAGCGCGAACCCTGTTCCTCGTCGGGATCGCGCTCCTCCTCGGTGGTGCGCTGTGGGCTTGGGGTGGGCGACTGTTCCTCTTTTTCTCCGATGCAGAGCGCGTGCGGGATTGGGTGGCCGGCTTTGGCTCCTGGGGGCCGTTGGTCAGCGTCGCGCTCAACGTGGTGCAGGTATTGCTGGCCCCGCTTCCGGGCCAGTTCGTGGGCTTGCTGAACGGCTACCTGTATGGCCTCTGGCCGGGCACGCTCTACAGCATGGTCGGATTGTTGCTGGGGACGGCGCTGGCGATGGGATTAGCTCGCCGCTTTGGGCGACCGCTGGTCGAGCGGCTGGTCAACCCGGAGCAACTGGCTCGCTGGGACCGGCTCGCCGGCCGCCGGGGGCCACTCTTCTTTTTCCTCGTTTTTCTGTTCCCCTTTGTCCCCGACGACGTGGCCTGCTTTCTGGTCGGCCTCAGCCCGCTTCCGCTCCTCTCTATGCTCGTGCTGGCCGCGTTAGGGCGGTTGCCGGGGGTGTTCGTCTCCTGCTGGCTGGGCGCGCGAGCGACGGAATTGCCCAGGTGGGCCTGGCTGCCGCTGGGCGGAGGCGCGGTCGCGCTGGCCTGGCTCTTTTGGCGCTGCCGGGCGTGGCTGGAGAGCCGGGCAGCAAGTTTGATTCGGCGGTTGTCGGGCCGCTCGTTGATGGTATACTGAGTAGTACGACAATGTTAGATTTGCTCGTAGTGCTGCACGAAACGCAGTGAAGTGCGGCTTTGCGCCACTCCGCTGGCGCTCCGTGGCGCACTACGAGCCCCTCGCAGCGAATTTAATTAGATTTGCTCGTAGTGCTGCACGAAACGCAGTGAAGTGCGGCTTTGCGCCACTCCGCTGGCGCTCCGTGGCGCACTACGAGCCCCTCGCAGCGAATTTAACATTGTCAAGGTAGTTACAGCAAAACTAGAACACTCCGTTCGGCTGTAAGCGCAGCGGCGACTCCCGACCGCCGCCGGAGGGTTGTGGGCTTGGTCGGAGACCCCGCCAAACGACGGTGAACAGAATCTCGGCGTTCTCTGCGGCCCTGCGGTAAACAGATACCAATCAGTGGTTTTGGGAAAGGGGAATTCGATGAAGACTAGAGTATCTTGTCCTGTTACGGCTGCGCTTGCTTTCCTCATCTCGATGGTTGCCTGGTTCCCTGCCCTCGCCAACCCGCAGCCGGTGGATGTTGGCCGGAGTGGAGTGGGGGACGGAACGGCTCTCGCCGCTCTCTCTCCGCCGTGGCAACGGCCTCCCTGTGGAGCGACGGAAAGGGGCGTGGGGGACGGCGTTCCCTTGGAGCCTGAACTGTTGCGGGCCTTGCTGGAGGCCGGCCCCGACGATTCTTTTCGCATAGTCTTGCGCCTGCGTGAGCAGACCGATCTCCGGGCGGCGACCGGCGGGGCGTCGAGCGTGACAGAGGCCCGGTCGCGCCTCGTCTCCGCGCTACAGTCCACCGCCACCCGCTCCCAGACCTTGTTGCGTTCCTATCTGGAGGGAGCGCGGGCCGCCGGCAAGATCGAGTCCTACACCTCGTTCTGGATATTCAACGGAATTGCCGTCCACGCCGACCGGGACGTCGTCTTGGCCCTGGCCGAACGGCCCGAAGTTGCCGCCGTCTACCTCGACCACTACCGCCAGTGGGTCGCGGACAAGCCCCTCGCTCGACAAAGACAGATCCCCGCTTCCCCGGAATGGGGAATCACGCGCATCCGCGCCGACGAGGTCTGGGCCTCCCTCCACATCTCTGGCACCGGGGTCGTCGTGGCGGGGATGGATACAGGGGTGGATTGGTTCCACCCGGCGCTGCGGGCCAACTACCGGGGTTATGACCCTCACGGCCCCGCCAACCACACTTACAGTTGGTACGATGCCACCGGCGACGGCGCACTCTACCCGGTGGACGGTCACGGCCACGGCAGCCACACGATGGGCACCGTCGTTGGGCAGGATGGGATCGGCGTTGCGCCCGGCGCCCGCTGGATTGGGGTCAAGGTGCTCAATAGCCAGGGATACGGCTACGATTCCTGGATCCACGCCGGGTTCCAATGGCTCCTGGCCCCGGGCGGTGACGAGAGCCAGTCTCCCGACGTGGTCAACAACTCCTGGGGCAACGAGAATGGCGGATTGACTACTTTCCAGTCCGATTTGCAGGCCTTGCGGACGGCCGGCATTTTCGCCGTTTTTGCCAACGGGAACGACGGTCCCGGTGAAGGCACGGTCGGCTCGCCCGCGTCGTTGCCGGAGGCGTTCGCCGTCGGCGCCACCGACTCTGACGACGAGGTCGCCGACTTTTCAGGCCGCGGCCCCTCCCCCTGGGGCGAGGTTCGCCCCCACGTGGCGGCGCCGGGGGTGAACGTGGTCTCCTGCCTGCCGGGGGGCGCTTACGGCTCGAATAACGGCACCTCGATGGCCACTCCTCACGTCGCCGGCGTCGCGGCGCTGCTGCGGTCGGTCAGCTCTACTTTGAGCATCACGCACACCGCCTTTCTCATCACCAGTACCGCCGTTCCCCTGGGCAGTCCAATTCCCAACAACGAGACTGGCTGGGGGCGGGTGGATGCTTTCGTTGCTGTCGTTGCTCTGGCTCAGGCCGGTATGGTCGGCGGTGCGGTGGAGCAGTCCGGAGGCGGCGCTCCCATCGCCGAGGCGACTGTGGTCGCTGCCCCGCACGGAGGTGGGAGTAGCAGCACGGCCGTCTCCGATGCCGACGGGAACTATTTACTTGCCCTGGCCCCCACCACCTACGATCTGACCGCTTCGGCCTTTGGCTACGAGCCTGTCACTGCCTGGGGGGTCGCAGTGATCACGGACACGACGGTGGTGGAAGATTTCTCCCTGAGCGCGCTGCCCACCGGCGTCCTGCGCGGCCAGGTGACAGACGCTGCCACCGGTCAGCCACTCGTCGCCACCGTCACCGTGCTGGATACTCCTTTGGAGACCACCGAGAGCGAGTATGCCTTTACGCCTCCCGCCGGCCTCTATACCGTCCGCGCCCATCACCTGGGCTATCGGATCGTGACCGCGACCGCGCACGTCATTGCCGGGCAAGTTACCGTCGTTGATTTAATCCTGCCTCCGGCTCCTACGATCCTGTTGGTTGATAGCGGCCCCTGGTACTATGGCAGTCAGATTGGCTACTTTCGCCAGGCGCTGGACGATCTGGCCCACGCCTACGACGTGCATTCCGTCAAGCGCATCCCCGACGAGACGCCGTCCGCCGCAGACCTGGCGCCCTACGACGTGGTGATCTGGAGCGCGCCAGAAGATGCTCCCGGTTACATCGGCGCACAACACGCGATCACCACCTACCTCTCGAGCGGCGGGCGGCTGTTGTTGAGCGGGCAGGACGTGGGGTTCCTGGACGGCGGCGGGGCGGGGCTCTATTGGAGCGCCTATTACTGGGATTACCTCAAGGCTCGCTACGCCGGCGACAATGCTCCATCGCGGGTGTTGGATGGCTTGGATGGCGATGTATTTGCCGGAATGGTTTTTACTATCACCGGCTCTGGCGGGGCCGACAACCAGAATTTTCCCGACGAGATCGGCATAGATGACCCCGATGCCGCCGCGCCGGTGTTGGCCTATCGCGGGGCCGGCTGTGGCGGGATACGGATTGGGACCTGTCTGGATTATCGAGCCGTTTATCTCTCTTTTGGCCTGGAAGGTATTGATGATCGGTCGGCCCGGGGGGAGGTGGTGGGTAGATCGTTGGATTGGCTGGTAGCGCCGTGGCCGCAAGCGGGTCTGGAGTTGCAGCCCGCTCGCCAGACGCGCATCGGGTTGCCGGGCTCCGTCGTCACCCACGCCGTGCGGGTGCGCCACGTGGGGCAGGCAGGCGGTACAGATAATGTCAGCCTCTCGCTACAGGGGGCATCCTGGACGAGTCGCCTCAGCGCCCCGGCGCTCTCTCTGGCTCCGTGTACCTCCGCCACTGTCGTCGTGAGCGTGACCATCCCTGCCGACGCCGGGTGGGACGAGCGGGACGTGATTACGCTCGTTGCCCAATCCTCTCTTTCTCCTACGCTGGCCCCAACGGTCGTCTTGACTTCCGAATCCCCTGCTCCTGTCTTACTGGTGGACGACGATCGCTGGTATCCCCAGGAGGAAAAGTACGAGGCGGCCCTGGCGGAGAACGGGTTCCGGTACGACTATTGGCACACCGGGAAGGCCGGCGACGACCCGGCGCAGGGCAGTCCTCCGTTGGACGTGTTGCAGCGTTATCCTGTCGTCGTATGGTTCACCGGCTACGACTGGTTCGCGCCGGTCACTGCCGACGAGGAGACGGCGCTGGAGCACTATCTTGATGGCGGTGGGCGTCTCTTTTTTTCCTCTCAGGATTTCCTATACTACCACGGCGACGATTACTTTAGCCAGAGTTATCTGGGGGTGCTGGCCTACACTGAGGACGTCACACCTACGCTGGCGCTGGGAGTGCCGGAGAACCCCATCGGCGACCGCTTGGGGCCTTACACGTTGAATTATCCCTTCCACAACTGGTCGGACGCGGTTACGCCCGCGGCGGACGTCTCTGTTCTCTTTCGTGAGCAGGATCGGAGGCCCATTGCACTGGCGCGGCAGAAAGGGGGCTACAAGACGGCCTTTTTCGCTTTTCCGTACGAGGCGTTGCCAGAGGCGGGCCGCGCCGAGGTGATGGAGCGCGTCGTCGGCTGGTTGAGTTGGCTGGGCGGCTCGACCGTGGTCGCCGACCGGAGCGCAGTCTCCGGCAGCGACACGCTCACCTACACTATCGCTCTGCGCAACGACGGTCCTCAAGAGGTCACGGCGTCGCTCTCCAATACGGTTCCGGTCAGCCTGACGCTGATCCCTGGTAGTCTGACCGGTGCGGCTTCCTACTACACTTCCACGCGACGGGTCTCCTGGGAGGGGGCGCTTGCGCCCGGCGAGATCATTACCTTTACCTATCGGGTCACCGTGGTTGCCGGCGTCCCTGACGACGCGGTCATCGTCAACACGGCTCGCTTAGGGTTGGAGGATCAGGGAGTGCGCTTTCACCGTGCCGCGACGGTGCGAGTGAACGCGCCGGATTTGTCCGCCTCGGTTCTGCGGTGCAGCCCGGCGGCGACTCGGCCCAGCAGTGTGGTCACTTGCGCGCTGACCCTCGCCAATACCGGCCTCAGCGACGCTGCCGCTGCTACGGCCGTCACTATCTTTCCGGAGGATGTGACCCTTGTCCCGGACTCCCTGGCCTGGAGCGGTGGAGGTGTGGCCGAGGCTCTGTCTGGCGCGATGTACTGGTCCGGCTCCCTGAGCGTGCAGGCCCAGGTTGCCGTTACCTACCGTCTCGCCTTGTCCGGCGGACCTCGTCAGCCGACGTTGTACAGTGCGACCTTTTTGGATGACGGCGTGGGGGGCGCGTGGGAGCGGGATGCATGGGTGCTCGTAGAGCCATTCCGTTTTTATTTTCCCCTGGCGTTCAAAGATGGAGCGTGGTGAGTGTGGTCGCCGAGGGCAAGATTTACCAGGGAATCGGCCGGTTGTTACAAAAAGTTTACATTTCTGTGCCTTTCTGTCCATCTAGTTGTGGTAGAATAGGGTTGCTACGGGATATAACGGCGTATCAGTAATTCCCGTTTTGAAGCCGCACCGCCGTAAAACAGACGGTGCTGGCTAGTTTTTTCCGATGCACCCAAGCTGGAATTGCCAAAACGGGAATTGCTGGTTGTAGCTCTATGGAGGTGAGCGATGAATAATCTGATCGGGCAACATCTGGGCCCGTACCGCATCCTGGAACAGATCGGCGCCGGTGGAATGGCGACCGTCTACAAGGCTTACCAGCCGGCGATGGAGCGGGACGTGGCGATCAAGGTCATTGCCGCTCACTTTGCCGAGGAGAAAGAGTTCCTCGAGCGCTTCCGCCGCGAGGCCAAAGCCGTCGCCCAACTGGAACACGCCCACATCCTGCCCGTCCACGACTATGGCGAGGCGGACGGCCGACCCTACCTGGTGATGCGCTACCTGGAGGCGGGCACGCTGAAGGAGCGCATGGCCGAGAGGTCGCTCTCTCTGAGCGAGATCAACCGCATCGTCGGGCAGGTGGGGAGCGCGCTGGACTATGCCCACCGCATGGGCGTGATTCACCGCGACGTCAAGCCGGCCAACGTGCTGCTGGACTCCGAGGGAAACGCATATCTGACGGACTTTGGGCTGGCCAAGATGATGGCGGGATCCGCCAGGCTGACGGGGACGGGTGTGGGGATCGGGACGCCGGTCTACATGAGTCCGGAGCAGGGGCAGGCGCAGCCGGTGGACGCGCGCAGCGACGTCTACAGCCTGGGGGTGATGCTGTACGAGTTGACGACCGGACGCGCACCCTACGAGGCGGAGACGCCGCTGGCGGTGGTGCTGAAGCACATCCAGGAGCCGCTGCCGCTGCCCAGCTCGGTGCGGCCGGGGATGCCGGAGCGGGTGGAGCGGGTCATATTGCGGGCGCTGGCCAAGGAGCCGGACGACCGCTACCAGACGGCGGGGGAGATGGTGCGGGCGCTGGACGGGGCGGTGCGAGCGGCGGAGGCGGCGGCGCGGACAGAGCCAGTGATAAAGCAAACAACGCCTGTGCCGGGTGCGGTTCGTGCTGCGCCACGGGCCAGGGCGCGTCGGCTGCGCTTGCCGCGCTGGGCGGGGTGGGCGGTGGGAGGCGCGGTCGCGCTGGCGGCTTTCTTCCTCATCCTGAGCCGGGTGCCGCTGCGAGTGCAGATCAGCGGCGGGCAGTTGGAGGTGGTGCGCGTGGTGGAGGAGACGGCGGCGGCGACCGTGACGCCGATGCCTCAGCCCACCGCCATCCCGGCGCACACGCCTGGGCCGACTACGGTCACTCCGGCAGCCACCGCACCGATCGGCAGGATCGTGTATGATGACGGCAGGACCGGCAGCACCGAGATCTATGTAGCCAATAGCGACGGCTCGAACGAGCACAGGCTGACCGATGACCCGGCCGGCGATTGGCTCCCCACCTGGTCGCCGGATGGCGCGCGCATCGTTTTTGGCTCCGACCGCGATGCTGTTCAAGAGGGCTGGGGCCAACTTTACATCGTGAACACTGACGGCTCCAACCTTACCAGGCTGACCGACACAGATACCAACGACGAACATCCCTCCTGGTCGCCCGATGGCAGCCGCATCGCTTTTCATAGTGGGTGCAGTCTGGCCGTCGTCAACACCGCTGGCTCCGATTGGACCACACTGGTGGAAGCGCGTGACGATCTGTGTGTCGGTTTCCCAACCTGGTCGCCCGACAGCCGCCGGATGGCTTTCAGAAACTTGATACTCTCCGAAAGTACGGGCCTCTGGCGACACGACATCTACGTCGTGAACGACGATGGGGCGGGGCTAAAGTTGGCTACTTTTACGTCCAAAGAGAGAGGCCGGTACGTCGTCTGGTCGCCCGACGGCAGCCAGGTTGCCTTCGACGTCGTACTGGATGAACAGCGGAAATACTATACCGTGAACAGTGACGGCAGCGGGGAACCGGAGGAGATATCCTCCATCCCGGACTCGTGGTACCCCTGGTATTGGCCGCAGTGGGCCGGTGAAACCACGCTAGCGCCCTCAATCAACCCCACCGACCAGCGCGGGCGGTTGGCGACCTGTGGCGAGGACCTGTGTGTGCAGACCGCCGATGGCAAGAACGTGCCGCTTGGTTTATCTAAATCTTACACTCAGTTTCAACGCTACACCTGGTCGCCGGATGGTTCGCAGATCGCCTTCAGCGCGTGCTTGCTGGGCAACGAGGGCTACTGCGAAGAGCTGTACGTGGCCGATCTGGACAATGGGGCTGTTGTGCGACTGCCTCGCCAGGGTGAAAATCACCATCCGCTTGTCCCGGCCTGGTCGCCGAACGGCGAGTGGATTGCCTATCACGACTCCGGCGCCCTATCGGTGGTCCGCCCCGACGGCACGGATCACCGCGAGGTCGTGCCACACTCCTACTGCCCCACCAACATCGCCTGGTCGCCCGACGGCTCGCGGCTGGCCTGGTTCGCCCATTGGTGCGACGAGGAGGAGACCTCGCCGGCCCTGCTGCTGAGTGTCAATTTCGATGGCAGCGACATGCGGTTGCTGTGGACGCGGGCCGACGCCAATCCGCACGGCAGCGATGTCGCCTTTAGCCCCGACGGCGCATACCTGGCCGTGCGCTTTGACGATGGGAGCGTGTACCAGGTTGACCCCGGCTGCAAACCAGGGCCAGACGGCTGCGCTGAATCGTCCCGCACGGAGATGGACGACTTTCCAGAGCACTGGCTGCACACCTACTGGCCGCAGTGGGGTGGGGAGTGAGGAGCACACTGCCCCGATTGGAGTTATCAAACGCAGTTTCGCTCAACTCTGCTGCTGCACACTCTGCACCAACTTGATATTCACCCAAGTGCAGCGATACATAAATTCGTTCCGCTTTGCGCCGGCCGCGCCGCGGGCTGATTCTCAGCCATAGAAGAGGCGGCGCTAGGCCCACAAATCGGCCGAAAAGCGCCCTAACACCGGCTCTTTAGGCCGGTGTGAGTGTGAAAAACTCGGCACGAATTTACGGCAGTCTGCACTAAGCCATTCGTTCACTAACTCTTGAACGTCAACCTCTTTCTCATCTGCAAGTGCACTCATAAAGTCATCTACGTCTGGCTCAAGGTAAACCGGAAAACTGAACACGGTGTTGGGATCGTAAAACCTGCCACGTTCGCCTTTAGAAAAATCGTATTCTGCTTTCATTGGTTTCTCTCTCTATACTGTCCGGCCTCTCTTCAAATTTGTAGTGCAACCGTCACCTCAATGAATCCAATTCAGACCAGTTGAGCGGTAACGTGCTGGACCTTGATGCAGCCCTTGCAGCCAACACCATACTTCACAAACTCGTAGCGAGTATAATATGCGCGTCAGGGGATGTCAAACTGTGGTTCGCGCGCCAAGCCGGCGACTTGGCGGGAATTGTGTTCATCCCCGACTTGTGGTATCCTTGGTATTGGCCGCAGTGATAGTGTGGGTATAACAACGGGTTTGGAATTGAGCGAACGTTCGCCGAGATGCTCTGATCGAGGCGGGCCGGGGGGCGGGGATTCGTTCCTTTCCCCATTCGTTGTAGTGTTTGGGGTTCGCGTCTCGGACAGCTTTGCCAATCCGACGAGCAACGATTCGTTCCTTTCCCCATTCGTTGTAGTGTTTGGGGTGCAAGCCAGAGCTTTTGAGAAAGCCAACACAAAAAGGAGACATGAAATGACCACATTATCGAAAACCTGTCCTCAATGTGGGGCAAGCAACCCGGCCATCAACCTGAGTTGCGTTGCCTGTGGGGCCAGCCTGATAGGCGTCGAGGCCGAAAGGGAAGCAGAGGCCCGGCGGCACACAGTTCGGGAACTCGAGGACGCCTGGGAGGCCGCGCAGCAGCGCAAGAACCTCCGCTCGTCGGGCGGATGGAGCATCTTTTGGGGGGCGCTTGCCATTCTGGGAGGACTTGCCTCCCTGGAACAGTCGGGGTGCAACGGCGTGCTGGTGTTGATAGGCCTGTTCCTCGTCGGCACTGGCATCGCGGCCTGGCGCAAGCCCAGCCCTGGCGCGCTACAGGCCGACGCCGCTGCCATGCTCCTGGTGGGACTGTGGAACATTGCCATCACTTTGATGTCTGGGGATTCGTCCCAGAGCTTTTGGGCCATCGCCGGCGTCATTCAGATTGTCTGGGCCGTACAGCGCTTTGCCAAGCATTCCAAGTTCGCTCGGGTACAACACATTTCCGAGCCGCTCATCACCCATGTCGAGGCGCTGGTCGGCCGCATCCAACGGGCGAACGTGGTCGCTTCTGGCAACCTGATCGAGTTCCAGGCCAAGGGCAAGCGCTGGAAGGGACAACTGGCCCCCGAAATGGTCGCTCTGGTGGCCGGTAACGCCCAGGAGGTGCGCTTTGCGCCCCGCGAGGGGTTTACCTTGACCGCCCAGGAGGAGGCCGCGCCGGGTAAGCGGGTCAAGGTCTCTATCAGAGTGAAGGCGGACACCTGGACGGGGAGAGCGCCCTACCAATCGTTGCAACGGTACGAGGATTGGCAGGCCGGGCGGCTCGCTCCGCCAGAGATGGCCGCACAGCCTGCATTGGGGGCAGCGACCGCGGCGGGCGTGGCGGCGCAACGGCCTGCGTTGGCGGCAACGCCCCTCGCCCCGGCTTTCGAGTACGCCAGTTTCTGGCGGCGGGCCGGCGCCATGCTGATAGACACGGCGATATTTGGCATCCCGTACCTGGTGGCGGCCGCTCTCCTGGGCGCGCTGGCCGGCCTACTGGCGGGCAAAGCGGAAGAAGAGACCCTCTCGAGTATCCTGGCTATCGGGAACTGCCTGATGCAGATACTGGGTCTCGCCATCTTTTGGCTGTACTATGCCCTGCTGGAGAGTTCCCCCTGGCAGGCCACGCTGGGCAAGCGCGCACTGTCCATCATCGTCACCGACCTGGAGGGCAACCGCATCTCCTTTGGCCGGGCGACGGGGCGACACTGGGCCAAGTTACTGTCGGGGCTGCTCGCAGGCATTGGATACTTGATGCCCCTTTTCAGCGAAAAGAAGCAGGCCCTGCACGATTCGTTGGCCGGTTGTTTGGTGCTCAGTGGAAGGGCAACAGCCACCACTACCAGCGGAGAGCCAGCGGAAGAAATACCGGCGCCGGAGGCTATGCCGGACGCTGCTCCCTCGGTGGAAGCACCGGCGCCGGCGGCCGTGCCGACCGTCGTTCCGGCGGTAGAAACAGCAGAGCCGGTGGATGTGCCGCCCGCTGTCCCCGCCGCGCCGGAGCCTCCTCGACGAACGGGGGAAGGAAAACTGGGGTTCTAAATGCAGGCCCTTTGGGTCTCGGACAGTCGAAGGGAGAATGCGATGAACAGAGAAGCCAAATGTGATATCTGCAACGCAGCGATGAACGAGCCGGAAGGTTATCTGCTCACCACCACCCAGGTGGTTCGTTCGCCCCGGTTCTGGCTGGATTACTACCGCCGCCACCAGGCGAAACTCGCGGCGATGGATATATCATCCTACGACGCATTCCTGAACTCGCCTGCGTGCGCCACCCTGACCGAGCGGATCGCCCAGGACGCCACCCCCTGGCTGGTCTGCAAACAGTGCGTCCACCTCTTTGAGGTGGACCAGCAACAGGCGTGGGTCTATGCCCGGCATTGGTGGGAGAGCGGGGGAACCTTCACCCCACCGGGCATCGGCCCTGCCCCCATCTCCGAGATCAGATTGGAGGAGGAGCCAACGGTCGTGGAGGATGAGATCATCCCTATCCCTGCGCTCAAAGAAAAGCGAGAACGGCGCAAAGCCCGCCCGCCGCGAGGCGTCCCCCGCTGGCCGCCTGTGGTGGCCCTACTCAACCTCACCGGGCTGGGCCTGGGTTATCTATACATCAGGCGCTGGCTGCGCTGGCTGGTCCACTTTATGCTCACGTTTGGCCTGGTCGTCCTGGTTTTTGTGACCAAGGGAGACCGTTTTCCGGCGCTGGGGGTGGCCGTTCTCGGCCTGTGGTTGCTGTGGATGGCCTTTGACGGCTGGTGGCAGGCGCGGCGGCTGGTGCGGTCAACTCCAGCGGGGACGATCGGCCGGGCCTGGCTCCCCCTGGCGCTGTCCGCGACCCTCCTGATACTGATGCTGGGAGGGCTGTGTGGCTATGTCGCCCTGTGTCAGCGAGAGTTCGCCGCCGGGATGGCGGCCTACGAGGAAACGGACTGCCGGAGCGCGATGCGGCACTTTAACAGCGTCGCCACCCTCTACGCGCTGACCCTCAGCCCCAACGTGACCGACGCCGACGCGAGGATAGTCGAGTGCAGTCTGCTCGTCCACGCCGCGAATACGCGCCAGCAAGAAGAGTACGCCGGCGCCGTTTCCGGTTACAAGGCCTACTTGCACCTCTACCCCGAGAGTGTGTTGGCCACCTTTGCCCAGGACAATCTGGCCGAAACGTATGGCGAGTGGGCGATCCAGTTGAGGCAGACCGGGGACTTTGCGACCGCCATTGAGAAATACCAGATCGTCACGAGCGACTATCCGGCGACGGATACCGGCGCACAGGCCGCGACGCTGGCCGCCGAGACGTATGCCGAGTGGGCGGCCCAATTGCGGGAGGCGGGCGAGTACGACGAGGCCATCGAAAAGCACCAGATCGTCCTAAACGACTACCCGGACACCCCGGCCGGCGAGCAGGCCGCGACGCTGGCCGCCGAGATATACGCCGAGTGGGCCGCCCGCTTGCGAGAGGACGGCGCTTATGAGGAGGCCGTCGGAAAATACCAGATCGTTCTCGGCGAGTACCCGGACGCGCCGTCCGCAGCGGAGGCCGGCGAGGCGGCGGCGGAGACCTATGCAGAATGGGCGGCCCAACTACAGGAGGCCGGCGACTATGAGGAGGCCATCAAGCAATATCACGTCATCCTCGACGAGTACCCCGATGCGCCGGCGGCGACAGGAACCGAGGATAGGGTGGCGCAAACCTACGCCGAGTGGGCGACCCAACTGCGGGAGACGAATCTCTATTTGCTGGCTATTGGCAAGTACAGGATCATTCTCGACGATTATCCAGATACCGAACCGGCCAACGCTGCTCAGTTGGAGATAGGGCAGACCTACAACGAGTGGGGCGCACAACTTTTCTCGCAGCGGGAGTACGTCGAGGCGATGGAAAAGTTCACGCTGGCCCAGGAGGCGAGTGACGATCCCGAGGTGATAGCTGCGGCCGAAGAAGGGTACAACAAAGCTCTGTGGGGGCTGAGCCAGGATACAACGGCCGTGGGGCGGCAAGTGATGGAGCAGGCCCTGGCGCAAGTTTGCGAGGGCGATCCGGCCACCTCGCCGGCCATCGGTTTGGCGGAGGATGAGCCGGGCAAGGCCCTGCTCTGCGGTTCCGCCGGTTTTAGCCTGCCCGCCGATCTCGAGGCCGTCAAGCCGGGCCATTTCCGCTACGCCGTATCTGTCGTGGAGGGGAGCACGGTGGTTCAGCGGTGTAACTATCACAGCGTGACCTGCTCGGGCTGGTGGTGTCCGACCGTTGGCACCGTCGTGCGCAAGACGCAGTGGTGGCGCGTCAGCGTGCACGATACGCTCACCGCCCGGGCGGTAAGCGAACGCACATTTTACGGCTCGCAGCCGTCCGCCTGCTCCGCTACTACCTCTTTCTCTTTCCAGGGTCAGGAGAAATCCCAATTTGGAGGCTCTCCTTCGACCGACCAGGTCATCAACTGGCTGCAGGGCGTAGCGCGCTGAGATCACGGGGGGTGACGATCAATGAACTGGAAAACAACCATAAATCTGACGAGCTGTTGTTTGCTGGCGAGCTTTTTGTTGACCGCGTGTGGTGGGCTATCACCAGAGGCGGTGGACGCCCTGGCCCGGCAAATCGCCGTTCCCATCATCGCCACTTACGAGGCCGGAGCGCCGCCGTCCGCCGTCCAACCGACACGCACGCCGTCCCCCGTGTCCGCAGTCACGCCGACGCCCACGCCGTTGGCTATGGGGATGGATCTGGCCGCTTCACAGGTGCTCTATCTGGCGACCTGCTGTTCGGGATCGGATTTTACGCTTGACCCCGCGCACGCGTGGTGGGGCGCCGACGCCCAGATCGTCGCGGAAACTTTTGTGGGGCTGACGCGCCAGAACGAGGAAACGGCGCAAGTCGAGCCGGGGATGGCGATCTCGTGGGACGTCTCAGCCGACAGGCGGGTGTGGACGTTCCACCTGCGCACAGACGTGCCGTGGGTGCGCTACAATCTAGCCACCCAGAGTGTGGAGCGGACGACGCGCTACGTTACCGCCTCCGACTTTGAGTATGGCATCAAGCGCATCCTCGACCCGGCGACGGAAGCGTCCAGCGCCTATCTTTTGTACCTCATCGCGGGCGCGGAGGATTTCAACGCCGGTGACGGCCCGGTCACTGAGGTGGGCGTGGAGGCGCTGGACGATAGCACGCTAGAGGTCCGCCTGACGCAGCCGGCCGGCTACTTTGACGTCACCGCCGACGCCTGGGCGATGGCTGCTCAGCCGGAGTGGGTGATCGAGGAGCACGGCGACGAGTGGACGGAGGCCGATAACTTGGAGAGCTACGGTCCCTACGTACTCGAGGAGTGGGAGCACGAATCTCACCTGACCTTGATCAAGAATCCCTACTGGCCCGGCACGGAGAGCGTACCGCAGCCCACCATCGAAGAGGTCACCTGGTTGCCGATGGACAACGACGTCGCGCTGGCCGAGTACCAGGCGGGCCGCGTAGACGTGGCCCAGGTCTCGCAAGACACTCTGTCCGCTGCCCAGGCCGACCCACAACTGGCGACGCAGCTCGCCGTCCAGCCGGGGTTGGTCACCTACTACTATGGCTTTAACGTCCTCAAGCCCCCATTCGACGATCCGCGCGTGCGGCTGGCTTTTGCGCTGGCAATAGACCGGCAGGCGTTGATTGAGGAGGCGCTCCTGGGCGATCAACGAGCGGCGCATTGGTTCAGCCCGCCCGAGTTGCGGGCCGCTCCCACCATCGAGGAGTATCCTGAACTGGGAGTCGCCTACGCCCCCGACGAGGCCCGCGACTTGCTAGACCAGGTCTACCCCGATCGCTCGCAGATGCCGGCGATCACACTGACGATCACGTCGTATGGAGACCATGCGGCTATCGCCGAGTTTGTGCAGGCTATGTGGGCGGACGTCTTGGGGGTCGAGGTGGAGATAGAGCAGTTCGATAGCTTTTCAGACTATTTCGATCTCCTGAAAGAGGATGCGCCGCAGATTTGGCGGTTGAGCTGGTCCCCGGACTGCGCCGACGCACACTACTTTTCGGGCGCACTGTTTCACGGTGGGGTAGACTATAACTATACCAACTGGTCCAGTGACGCTTTCGATAGTTTGATTGACGAGGCGGCTTTTAGCACCGACGCGGCGGAGCGCACCGAGCTATACGCCCAGGCCGAGGACATCCTGGTGTACCAGGAGGCCGCGATCATCCCGCTCTACTGGTACAGCGACAGCGCCCTGACCCAACCGTACATCCACCGCACCTACTCGCAGATCGGCGATGTGGAGCGGTTTGAGAAATGGGCGGTGGCGGAGCATTGAGCCACGCGCCCCGCGCTTGAATCGGCCCCCGTGGTATCCCTGCTACCAGCCTCAGTGTGGTGGGGACTAGTAGAATTCGCGCCGCCTCGCTTATTCCGAGGCGGCGCGGATTGATTGTCCGTTAGGCAAAAGACCTGTTGTAACTGCTCAGGCTATAGATCTCGGAGGTCTGGGTCAGGTTGAGCAGTTAAAGACCTGGACTATCCCCCTGAGGTGCGGTTCCTCAGCGTAAGCGGCAGGTAGATCCAATACTCGTCAAAGACTCGTACAGTGCGCGTTGTTCCGCCTTCTAGACGAACATCACCGTCATCTCTGACCAACATGGCTACGGTGTGAGTGCCCGATGTGGCAAAGGTGTGGGTGATAACTTTGTTCGTAGACCATGCCGTATCCCACTCCCCATTGTTTTCCCAGTCCCATTTTACCTCCAAAAGCTCGGCAGGGGTGGCATCGTCCTCACAACCAGAAGCATCGAAGGTGAAGATGGTACCGATGCTGCCCTGGAGGGGGGCAATGGTGAAGGTGGCTGTCGGTGGTTGACCGTCAGTCACTGCTGTGATCGAGTGCGTGGTTGTATCTGTCGCCCCCTGACCGTCGCGCACCTCCATTGCGATGACATAGGTGTTGGAAACGGAGTAAGTGTGTGAAGCCTGTTTTGTCGTGGTGTAAGGCGTATCCCAGATACTGTCATTCTCCCAATCCCAACGCACTTCGAGCGCCGCCGGGGGGGTCTCGTAGTCACTAGAAGCCGACCCATCGAACTGGAAAACCGTCGTAATGGTGCCCACAGTCGGCAGCACACTGAAGGTAGCGGTAGGTGGTGTGTTGTTGACGGTGATAGTTCTGGAGGTCACGTCACGCAGGTCTACACCGTCTCGTACTTCCAGATTAACCACATAAGCGCCCAGTTTTCCAAAGGTGTAAGAGATCGTCTTTGTCGTAGACCAGCCGGTATCCCACACGTAATCCCCCTCCCAATCCCAGCGTACCTCCAACTCGTTGCCTGGCGTTTGCGCGTCGCTGCTGGCCGAGGCGTCGAACTCGAACGGCGTGTCAATGGTGCCGGAGACGGGGTCAGCGGTAAAGATGGCCGTGGGCGGGGTCTCGGACGTGGTCTGGAAAGTGAGGTCGTAGCTGGAGGTTTCGTCTGTATCCCCAAGGTTGGAGACGATGATGGCGACCTGGTCGTAGGCGGCGGGGTCGTAGACCACCAGCGTGCCCCGCTGGCCGGTGAGGGGCACTTGCTTGACCGTGACTCGGTTCCCCTCCCGCAGCGCGCCCTGCACGGCATAGTCAGTGCCAGCATTGCCGGCAAAGGTCATCGAAAAGCTGGTGGTGCCACTGACGACCCAGTACTCGGTGCTGTGTTTCTCCAGGTAGTGTTCGTTGCCGTCATTGTAGCTATCGTAGGTGACCGTCGGGCCGGTGAAGGGCAGGAAAGCTTCAACCTCGATGCTTCCCACCTCACCACGATAGCCGTCCGCCTCCTCGTAGGTGTGGGGCGCATTTTGGGGCAGGGAGGAAAGCGCATAGTTGGCCGCGGCAAAGGGCGGGAACACCTCGTCGAAACTGGCGCCCGCATCGCTCAACCCGGCGTCTACGGCGTCTATGTTGTCCATCGTCACCGCGTGCTCCCACATCTTTCGCACGGTGGACTGGCCGCCGTGATGCTCCGAGACGTAGCGGGTGAAAATCCAGCGTCCATAGTGGTATGCCTGCAGGTCCGTGTCCAGGGCAATGTCCGGATAGTTGAACAGCTCATCCAGAAACTGGTAGTTGTCGTTGATGTCGTCATAGACCTCGTCCTCCATCCAGGTGGCCGTGGCTTCCATCAGCCATAGGACCTCAGTGCCGTCGTAGCCCACCTGGATAGCGTGGTTGAACTCGTGGGCTGTGGTGACGCGAATGAGTTCCCGTTTATCGCCCCCCATGGCGCTAAAGTCATTCTCCAATGCCATGTAGCTGTAGTAGGCGTCGGTCTCGGTCACGCCAACCGAGTTGGGGTTGTCGTCCACGAAACTGTCCCCATCAAACTGCGTGTAGCCATAGAAGGGGGGAATGTGCTTGAGATACACGTCATAGCGGGTATCCCCCCCCTCGCCGGTATCGGGCGGTGGCTCTAGCCAGCCCATCGTCGCGATCTGTGCATTCCACATCGTCTCCAGGTCTTCGGCCACCCAATCCACATAGTCGGGCACGCCATTGGCGGGATCCAGGTCCACACCCGAGTTGTAGACTTTGTCGGTGCCAGTGATGGTGTAGTGAATGACAAAGTGCGTGGTGGTGAACGTCTGCTCCTCCAGGAGCGTGGGGCGGCTCTGGTATGCGGTAGCCATAGGGCCAAGAAGGAGATGAGGTGCTGCCACGAACTCGGTCAGCAAGGCCCGGGTCTGTGGGCTGAGGGTGTCCCAGTTCCCGAGCACCTCGGCAAACACCAGCGTCGCGCTGCGGCTGGGGGTATCGCTCTGGAACTCGGGCGGCAGCCGGTCCGGGGCAAAGATGGTGTACACCTTGTAGAGCAGCGCTGTTTCATAATCTAGCCTGCCCTGCTCGACTGCCTCCTCGATGAGCGCCAGGCTGGGCGGTCGCTCTGTTTGGGCGGCCGTGGGTTCGCTCAGCAGAGCTATCAGGCCAGCGCACAAGAGCGCTGCCAGGCCGGTAGCAATGGCTATTCGCGTGTAGGTGCGCCTGCGTGATGTGAGACGTGGCATACTGTCAGTGTCCTCCTCTTAAATCGTGGTAAACGGCAACCGCTCCTCGCCCCCATGTCATTCTGAGCGACATCTTCGCAGGGCAGGCTCTGGGAGCGAAGAATCCCTCCCAGGTGGCCTCACGTGAGCTTTTTCGGAATGACGAGTTCAAGAACGTGCCATCCTTGTGTTTGGATTGGTGCAGAGATCGAAAGTCGTATGTGATGAATATGGGTAATTGCTCAGCCTGTCATTGCGAGCCGCGCTTTTTGCGGCGAAGCAATCTCCAATTCCCGAGGTGGGGATTGCTTCGTCGCTTCGCTCCTCGCAATGACAGGAGGAAAGTGCCCTGGCTGAGCGGTTACGAATATGGGATAAATGCACTGAGTTGTGTTTCTCTGTTTGGAACCTTTCGAGCCTCGGGAACGTCTATGAAATGTGTCCAACTATGATTCGGATGGACGTGCGCTTTTCAAGGAGAGAGCAAATGATGATCCAACGAGTATGTTTCGTGTTGAGCGGCTTGGCGATTGTCTGCGGAATGGTCAGTGGCTGCGCTCCCGCGTCGCCAGTGGACAACCCGGCGCTTGATGTTCCGCTAGAATCTCCCACGCTTGCCTTGCCTGCCACTCCCACGCCGTACGGCTTTGGTGTTGGGAACCTCCTGTTCGTCGAGGTGTGGGAGGAGCGGGTGAGCAAGTCGGCCACGGGAGGCCAGACGACTTCCTTCGTTGGGGAGCAGGTCGCCTATAACTATGATCCAGGTGCTGGCACTCTGAGCGGACCGCTGGAGGGCGCTCTGGCAGGTGATATTCCCGTCGTCGTGGGGCACATGGTCGTCAATCAGATTGATCGCAACAAGGCCGCCGCGGGTTGGCTCCACGCCCTGCCTGAGGGTGGCAAACCGTTCGGCCCGATCGTGGTCGAGCGCGCAGGGCCGGACGGGGGCGTCTCTTTCACGTTTGAAGGAACTCAGTACGCCCTCAAACCTGGCGAGAGCGTGCGGTTGGAAGTAGAGACCGGCGTTGACGCCGCCAGCGAGAGCCTGCCCGCTGGTCAGACACAGCATACAGTGACGGTCACCAATCACGGGTTCCTTCCCATAGGTAGCTTGACGGTCGTGGCTCCATAGCCCAATGCTCTTGGGGTATCTCATTGTGGCGAGGCGAGTGGCATCTTTCCGCTAGAAAAGAGTGGGGCAAAGCCCGCCTGCACGGGCCTTGCCCACTCTGTCAGCCGCTAACCGGTAGTGTCAGAGATGTACTCGCCTCGTCTACTCCCAGGGATACTCGATGACGTGCTCGTACGGGCCGTAGAAGTAAGCGTACTCCTCCGGCACTTCCAGACTGGTCATCAGCACCGCGTGGCCGCCCAGGCGGACGATCCCCGCCAGGAACCCAGCCCCCTCCTCGGTCAGGTCGTCAATGTACATGTCGCGCACGATGTACTTCATCTTGCCGTGCTTTTCGTACATGCCGACCAGCGTGACTGAGAAGTCGAGTTCGATGGGCATGATTTCGGTGATATCCATGAAGGCATCAGTGTCGGAGCCGTCAGAGATCAGGGCGTCGTCCACGTAGACGTTGTCGATCCACCAGCCGCCGTCGTGGGTGGCCCAGTCGGTGACCATGCGGAAGCCGATCAGGATGTCCTGGCCTGCGTAGGCGCTGAGGTCATAGGTCAGGGTGACCCACTCGTCAACCCAACTGGTCAGGCCGGGCACGTTCTCCACCACTTTGGGGTGGGCGTTGGGATCATAGTCGTAGGTGGAGTAACCCTCGTTGTCCTCCAGGCTGGTCCAGGTAGCGCCGCCGTCGGTCGAGACCTGCACGAACCCAAAGTCCCAATAGTCCTCCAGGTCCCACAGGGTGTCAAAGGTCAGGACGCCGCCGCCGGTGGCCTCAAAGATGGCCCAGTTATCCAGCAGGTCGCCGGTGCCGCTCCACAGCACATCCCCATCCGAGGTCCACGGCGTGTCGAACATGGCTTCGTCCTCGCCGTCGAACTTGATCATCTTGAAGTAGGAGTCGTCGGTGATCTTGATGTAGTCGGTGCCCCAGGGCGGCGCGCCCGGCTCGGAGTAGGCCTCCTCGGTGTCCACGTTGACGTGCACGTCGGCGTTCTTGAACTCATAGGGATGCACCCAGTCCATCCCGCGGCCAAACCTGGACCAGGGGAAGAAGGGCAGCTTGAAGGCTCTGGGCGAGTCTATGAGCGTGGCGACGCGAAAGTCGTGGAACGCGTCGGCAAAGGTGGCCGGGTAGCCGAACTCTGCCAACTGCTCCGTCACACTGTCCATACCGTTAGTCTCGCTCGTGGCCACGGCCTGGACGAAGGGACCGCCGCCAAAGTGCTCGTACAGGTAGAGCGTCCATAGGTAGACCATGCCATAGTCGGCCAATATCTCGGGCTCTCCCTCCTCTTGGTCACCCCACATCACCAGCGAGTTCTCGGCATGATCCAGGAAAAAGTCGAACTGATCCTCGCCGGCCACGTAGCCGCACAGCCATTCGGCGAACATGGACATGCCCTCGTTGAGCCACGTCTCCTCATCAGAGTCATTGTCGTCGTGGATCAGGTGCTGGAACTCGTGGGCAAAGACCCCCTCGTAGAGGTACGGTCGCCAGCGGTCCGGATCGGGGCCGCGCCACGGGGAGTCATCCGGCCCGATGCGGTTGGCCCAATCGTAGGCGTCAATGGTGAACATGTTGCGGTCGAAGTAGGCCTCGTAGCTGGGCGAGTAGAAGCCGGCGATGTAGAAGGGGTAGCCGGAGTCGTAGTAGTTGTCGTCCCGGACGTTGTCAATCATGATGGCGACTTTGTCCCCGTCGTAGTAACCTTCTGGGAAATAGCCCCACGCCACCAGCAGGGAGTTGGAGCCGTCATGTTCATCCGGTGTGCCAAAGAACTCGGTGTCCATGGGATAGATGTTGGTGTCGAACTCGTTGAGCAGGTAGTCGATCTGTTCCTGAAGGACTACCGGGTCGTCCCGCGGGTCGCCCGCGGGCCAGGAAAGATCGGTGGCCACCCACACCTCGCCGTAGGTGCCCACGGCCTTTAGCTCGTAGTCCTTGAAGTAGTAGTAGCCCTCGTAGTCATCCAGGCCCATCCAGGTGACGACGTCGCCCGGCACATAGTCCATCGCCTCGGCCCGCCGCCCCAGCGCAGGCGCCTCTGGCGCTCCAACCAGGTCGTATTCGCCCTTGCGGATTTTGGCCCCCATGTCAATCGGGTCCGGATTGTCCGGTCCATCGGCTGCCACCGGGACTGCACCGATGAGGCCCAGCAATATGGCCAGCAACATTGTTACTGATAGTATCTTTGCACGCATTTGTTTTCCTCCTCGTGTTTATGTGTGTTTCCAGATCTGTTGATCGGTGTACCGTGCTATCACGCTCAGTGTTTCGTCTCTGACATCACCTCCTTTTTGACCACTTTCACATTCAGAATCCCAGCACTACCAGTTCGTAGCCAGCTATACTCCCGTGCGGCTGTTCGACCAGCACTTCAAAAGAGGCCGTCTGACCAGATCCCAGGTCGCCGGCCGGGAGAAAGCTGTAGCCCACGTTCACCACCAGGCCAGCGTCATCGTAGAGCGTGGCGATGACCTCGGCGTAAGCGAGTAGCGGATTGCCGGGGTTATAGACCTCTCCGGTAATGATGTAGATTTCTCCAGTGGTGCCCGCGTGATTGAGAACCTCCAAGTCCGTGCGCGGCTCTCGGTCGGTAGGGACTGCGTCTACTGTGATTTCGTACCGCTCATAAGGGGCCCGCAGCTCGGTCTCCAGGCTGAACGGCACCTTGCTGCCCTGTGGAATCACCTCGACGATAGGCGCTGTTGGCTCCCCGCCAATCTGACGATCTAGCTCGTCGTAGAAGGAAACGGTCAGCAGTACGTCCTCCTGGTTAGCCGCTGTGTTGTTGACTATCTCCCCCAGGACGTGAACCCATCCTTCCGCATCACTGTAAGAGGTGTCGTTGAGCGTATGCCATCCTGGGGCCAGCGTCGGTGTTGGGGTCGGCGTCGGCGTGGCAGGGGCCGCAGTGGGCGTGTCGGTCGGCTGGGGGCGCGGGAGTGGGGGTGAGGTTGGAGACAGCAAGGGAGTGGGTGACTGACTGGGCGTTGGGGTGGGGGAAACGGCGGGAGTTGCTGTTCTGGTAGGTGTTGATGTTGGGGCGGCGCTGGGGATGGGGGTGGTTGGACCGGCGGTCGGGGTGGCGCTGGGGATGGGGGTGGTTGGACTGGCGCTGGGGGTGTGGTGAGAGCTGGTCGTAGGGGTATCAATGGGCTGGATGGAAGTGGGTGTAGTTGAACTTGTCCCTGGTACTGTCAGGGTGTCAGTAGGTAGCGAGAGTGTAGGGATCGGTGTGTCCGTTGGCTTCAAAGCTATGGACAGGCGCGCATCCTTTGGGGTGCTAGCAGGGACAGACGCACCCTCGGAAAAGGGTGACGAGCAACGGCATACTGCCATATTTCCCGACACAAGCATCAGCGGGAGAACCAGCCAGATGAGAATGCTTGAACTTGAGCTTCTCACTGCTGGTCTCTGCTTCCTAAGAATGACCGGAAATTCAGCATAGACACAATCTGGAGTCAGCCCCGCCTGGGGTAAACATTTGTGGGAATGGGGGAGAAAACTCGTTCCCCCTTTCGCAGTGTAATTATACCACATGGGAAATCGCTTGTCGACTAAATCTTTCCTAAAAATTGCCCCGCCTACCCAAGCGAGGAGTTGCGAGCACAATTACAGGATGCGATCTTGCCAAATTTCCTCTTTTCGGTTACTATAGGCGCTATTGAGATCCTATGTGTAAGGAGTCACCGGTGACTGAAAGACGAAACTCGTGGTTGGCGGGCGTGGTCGGGTTGATATTTCTCTTGGCTAGCGCAGGATGTAGTTGCTCACCCGGACCGCAGTTGGCGAGTGTCACTCCATCTCCGCCAGCCGATATATCTACCCCCCAGGCTCCACTAACCCCAGAGCCGACCACTGTGCCCGATGGAATGATTCTGTACACTGACCCGCTAGTGGGCCTCACCATTCTCTATCCGGAGGATTGGGCATACGAGGTCGAGGGTGACGAAGTATACTTTGCCGAGAGCAAGGAAGCGCTCAAGTACTCTGATCCATTGGACCCGATTTTGGGTATTAAAACCGGCAGCCCACTTGAGATGGAATTGCAGTTTGGCTCCATTGCAAACGCAGAGGATCTACTGAACAGTGTGCTGGTGGATCTGCGCGGTGAAGAAGAGGCCGAGGTTGGAGAGATTGAGACCTGGGCCTTTGGTGATGTCTCCGGTGCCGGTGTCGAAGTGGGTTGGACCGATGGACGGACCGGGACTCTGATGCGGGCCTACGTCATTGCTGCCGTAGGCGAAGAAGTGGCCGGTATAGGGTTTGGAACCGCCCCGCAGGCTGATTGGTCGTCTCACGAACCAATATTTCGGGAGATGTTCGCCAGTTTAGAGTTCTTCCTGCCAGCACCATAGGCAACCACATCCTTCGGTGTCAGCCCAACACAGCACTGATCTGGTTGACCTCATCCTGCCGGTCCAGTTCGTCCTCCCAGGGCGACAGATCCAACAGCTTGGCGCACGTAGCGGGCCAGCAGGCCGGCCGAGGCGATGGTCGGCGCGGCCAACAGGACTGCAACGAATTCGGGAAAGAGACGAACTAGCAAAGACCAAATTTGCCGGACTCTACTCGAAAAGGATTGGACAGCAGAATGAAAATCGAACGCATCGAACTGCATCACATCGAACTGCCGTTGGCGCACCCCTTTGAGACCAGCTTTGGGCGCGAGGTAGATCGTCCCTGTATCCTGGTGACCGTCTGCGCCGAGGGTCTCGCCGGTTGGGGCGAGTGCGTGGCCGGCGACGGCCCGTGGTTCTCGTGCGAAACTATCGAGACCGCCTGGCACGTGCTGCGCGACTTTCTCATTCCTGCTGTGCTGGGGCGGGACGTGACTGCGCCAGCCGACGTGGCGGCTCGCTTCCGGCGTGTGCGCGGACACCAGATGGCGCGGGCCGCGCTGGAGAGCGCGGTATGGGATTTGTTGGCGCAGGCGCAGGGTGTGTCGTTGGCCGAGATGTTGGGCGGCCATGCGGAGCGAGTGCGGGTCGGTGTGAGTGTGGGCATTGAGCCGACACTGGACCAACTGCTCGACCGGGTAGCGCAGTACGTGGACGAAGGGTATGGGCGCGTCAAGCTCAAGATCAAGCCGGGTTGGGACGTGGACGTGGTACGCGCCGTGCGCGAGCGCTGGCCCGATCTCCCGCTGCAGGTGGACGCCAATTGCGCTTACACTCTGTCCGACGCGCTGCTTTTACGCGAGTTGGATCAGTTCAACCTGCTGCTCATCGAGCAACCGTTTCACCACGACGACATCGTGGATCACGCCAGGTTGCAGGCCCAGCTACGCACGCCCGTATGTTTGGATGAGAGCATTCGCTCGCCGGAGCACGCCCGCTGGGCGCTGGATATCGAGGCCTGCCGGGTCATCAACATCAAGGTGGGGCGGGTGGGCGGCCTGGGCGCGGCCAGGCGAATCCACGATCTGGGCGCGGAGCGGGGCGTGCCGGTCTGGTGCGGCGGTATGCTGGAGACGAACGTAGGGCGGGCGGCCAACGTGGCCGTGGCCACGCTGCCCAACTTTGAGCTGCCCGGCGACATCTCTGCCTCTTCCCGTTACTATCCCGAGGGCAAGGATGTCGCCGAGCCGGATTTTGTGCTCAACGAGGATTCGACGCTCTCTGTGCCCAGCGGGCCGGGGTTGGGCGTGCGCGTACTCCCTACGCGCGTGTGCGCCGCCCGCCTGCAACATCTGGCCGTGAGGGCTTAGTGCAGCGATGCATAAATTCGTTCCGCTTTGCGCCGGCCGCGCCGCCCTGAAGAGGCGGCGCTAGGCCCACAAATTGGCCGAAAAGTGCCCTCACACCGGCTCTTTAGGCCGGTGTGAGTGT